>Ga0105104_10000406_pt1 | contig 32844 bp, 27 predicted proteins | sample PPLLaktember2015_3_FD_87034 | JGI IMG/M metagenome (GOLD analysis project Ga0105104, IMG submission 87034) | Freshwater sediment microbial communities from Prairie Pothole Lake near Jamestown, North Dakota, USA - PPLs Lake P7 Core (6) Depth... | ecosystem: Environmental > Aquatic > Freshwater >... | reverse complement strand
TGTGAGGAAAAAAGAGACAGTCAAAATAAAAAAGGGGACAGTCAAGAAACCCACCTTTTTGAAAAAAGGTGGGACCAAAAACTTTTATTAAGGGGAGATAGTTTGCAGTCCTGTGAGGAAAAAGGGGACAGTCAAAATAAAAAAGGGGACAGTCAAGAAACGCACCCTAACAAAAGTTTTTGCGGGGTCCAGGGGCGGTTTTTACAAAAAGAGCCCCTGGGCATATTTTACAAAACCGGCGATCTTTGTCGGTGGATGCGGGATGGAAATATCGAATTCCTGGGAAGGATCGATCTCCAGGTTAAAATAAGAGGCTACCGGATCGAATTGGGAGAAATCGAATCGCACCTGGATCGCCACCCGTTTATTAAAGATTCGGTGGTTATCGCTCGCTCACTGATGAATGAAGAGCCGGTTCTTTGTGCTTTTTATACCTGCAAAACCGGTACGCGGTATGCCCCGGACGGTTCGATTCTTAAAGATTTTCTCGCTCGCTTTCTTCCTGGGTACATGGTTCCTTCGTTTTTTGTGCAGGTTGAAAAAATCCCGCTGACCCCCAGTGGAAAGATCGATCGCCGCGCATTATTGGCTTTTGATGTGATAGCTCCCGGGTCCACCGGCGCCATCCCTGAGAGTCCCGCCGAGCTTAAATTGGCTGAGATTTGGGCCGATGTTTTGGGGCTGGACAGGCACAAAATCGACATCGATGCGAATTTCTTCGATATGGGCGGGCATTCTTTAAAAGCGATCTCTATCGCTACCAAAATTCACAAAGAGCTCAATGTTTACATTTCCCTTGAAAACATTTTCAAAGCCCCTACGATCCGGAAATTATCCGCCTCTTTATCTTTATCCGGCACTAATAAAATTGAATATGTTCCCATAGCCCCGGTGGAAAAACGAGAATATTATGAAATTTCCTTTCACCAGAGAAGGTTATGGCTTCTCCACCAGATCGAGCCCGGGAACGCTTCATATAATATGACCGGCCGCATCGAGTTCAAGCATCCGGGTGCTCCCTTCCTGGTCCCTCAAACCCTGGCGAAAATCGCCGAACGGCATGAGAGTTTCCGCTGTTTTTTTAGAACCATCCATGATGAACCGGTCCAGGTTATTTGCCCCGCGGTCGATATTCCCCTCCGGGAAGTGGATATCTCGTTCCTGGGAGAAAAAGAAAAGCAGCAAACATTGGAACAAATTGCATTGGAAGAGGCTTCGTTTGCGTTTGACCTCGGGAAAGCTCCCTTGTTTCGGGCTGCCCTGGTTAAGACCGGTTCCGATTGCTTTTGCTTGATTCCCACCATGCATCATATTATTTCCGACGGTTGGTCTACCGAAATCCTTAAACGCGAGTTTTATTTCTTTTATGAACAATACAGTAAAGGGATTTCTGCCGATTTGGAGCCCCTGGCAATCCAGTACAAAGACTTTGTCATGTGGGCCAACCGCCGTTTAAGCGATCCTACCGCCAGGGAAAGCGCCCACCGATTCTGGTTAAAAATGTTGGAAGGCGGTATTCCCCCGGTAAAATGGCCGTGGGCTTCCAATGGTCATGGCGATTTGAGAGAGGGTGACTCATTACAAACAAAAATTCCCGGCACCATAAAAAATAAACTGGCAAAGCTGGCGGCTGCAAACGACACTACACTATTTATATTGCTTTTTGCCGCTTACTTGATCCTTTTGACCCGAATCGTCAACCAACCCGAACATCAAATAACCTGCGCCTTTATTAGCGCAGGTAGAACTCATCTTGAATTACACCCCATCGTCGGCTTTTTTGTTCATTCGGTCCTGGTTAAAACCCGGGTTATTTCCACCGAAACGTTCGGCGAATTTATCCGGCGTATCGAAAAAGAAACGTTCGAAGCTCTTCGCCACCAGGATTACCCCCTGGAATTAATTTGCGAAGAATTGAAAATTAAATACCCCCATATTACAACTGCCTTTAATATGTTGAACTTCGAGGGGTGCGCCGGCTCCGCATGCATGCAGCAGCGCGGGGAAATGCCTTTTCAACCCAACTTGCATGCCCTGGGAACTCATTTCGATCTCGAACCTTATATCCGGGAATGCCTCGATGGGATAGAAATTTTCTGGAGATACAGGAAAACTGTATTTCAACCCGATATTATTCATTATGTTGCCGGCGAATACTCCCAATTATTGGAAGAAATGTCCGAAATGGCTTAAAGGAGGATCTTTTGGAACGAAAATCAGAAATGAAAATCGGTGATTTCAGTTCATTTCGTTTCCGTCCAACGGGAATGACGTTGAATCGAATAACGCCTCGATGCGATTTTACAGAATTTAAAAAAGAGGATATTAACCAGTCCATTTTCCACCGTTTTCAACAACAAGTCGCTTTGTTTCCTGGAAAAATTGCAATAAAGACGGAAAGCGGTTCCATCACTTACAGTGAACTGGACAATTTATCCACTCGCATCGCTGTGGAACTTACCGGGGAAAGTTCGTATTTCCCCCGCGGCGCAGCTCTTCTTTTTGAGCAGGGGGCCGATATGGTGGCGAGTATGTTGGGGGCTTTAAAGGGCGGACATTTTTATATTCCCCTTGACCCTTCTTATCCGATTAAGCGATTGGCTTACATGATAATGGACTCCAATGCCGCATTTCTTCTCACCAATGATTCCAATTTGGCTTTGGCCCGGGAATTAGTCGCAAACGTACCTTTCCCGGTTCAAATCATCGATATATCGCGGTTGGAGGGACGGGGTGAGTCTTCTTCCGAAATTAAAATGCCGGCTGTTTCCATAGACCCGATGCAGCCCGCCTACGTTCTATATACTTCCGGTTCTACCGGGGTGCCGAAAGGAGTAGTCCAGTGTCACCGGAATGTCCTGCATTTTATCCGGGTATATACCAACAACCTGCATATCAATCCCCAGGACCGCCTTATCATGGTGTGTTCCTATTGTTTTGATGCGGCTGTAATGGATATTTACGGGGCTCTTTTAAACGGTGCCACCCTGTACCCCTTTTATTTAAAGGAGGAAGGCAGTTTAAACCGTTTGGCCCGGTGGTTCGGGGATGAAAAAATCACCATTTATCATTCCACCCCTACGGTTTTTCGCTATTTCACCGAAACTTTGGCCGAACACGATGTACTCTCTCCTGTTCGCCTCGTGGTGATGGGTGGGGAAGCTGTGTTCAAAGAGGATGTGGAAAAATATAAAAAACATTTCCCGGATGATTGTATATTTATCAATGGTTTAGGTCCTACCGAATCCACGGTTACCCTGCAATATTTCATCGATAAGACCGTTGAATTCCCGGGCAATTCTGTCCCTGTCGGGTATCCGGTCGAAGACACGGACATTTTGTTAATGAACGAGAACAACGAAGAAGTCTATGTATACAACACAGGCGAGTTATATTTCAAGAGCGATTACCTCGCGTTAGGGTATTTGAATAACCCGGTTTTAACGTACGAAAGGTTTATTGCTCACGGCTCGCGGGTGGAGTTTTTATCGGTGAAAGTAAAAAGTGTAAATCCTCTAGACAAGCATATTTCTCCTGCTTTTTTCAATAAGCGAACCGTCGAAGGTTCTTGGTCCCTATCGCTCAACACCGACATCCTCTATAAGACCGGCGACCTGGCACGGCGTTTGCCGGATGGCAATATCGAATACATTGGCCGGGTGGATTCGCAAGTGAAAATCCGGGGTTTCCGGGTAGAAATAGGGGAGATTGAAGCTTTGTTATCCGGTTACGCGGGGGTTAAGCAAGCGGTGGTGTTGGCGCGGGAAGATCGATCGCTTCAAAAATACCTGTGTGCATATGTTGTTGGGGATGCGGAAGCGGATGAGCTTAATTTAAAAAAGTATCTCCAGGCGATTTTACCCGATTATATGATCCCTTCGTGTTTTCTCTTCCTTGAAGAGATGCCTGTAACGCCCAACGGGAAAATAAATAAGACCGCTTTGCCTTGCCCGCAGTGGGATTCGGCAGGAAAATGCTTCCAGGGCCCCAGGGATACTGTTGAAGAAAGTCTTACGGAAATATGGTCGAAAGTTTTAGCCGTTGAAAAAAACCGGCTGGGGATCGATGACGATTTTTATCACCTGGGTGGGCATTCGTTAAAAGCTGCGGTTATTGCTTCGGAGATTGCCAAAGTATTCGATGTAAAAATTCCCCTCGGTGAACTCCTCAGGGTTTTGACTATCCGCGAGGTTTCGCTTTTTATCAAGAAGTTAAAAGGTATGCCCGGGATTTCCATGATCCCTCTTACTCCTGTCGAGGAGCAAGAGTATTATCCGATTTCGTCGGCGCAAAAGCGAATGTATATTTTGCAGCAGAAGGACCCTGCCGGTACCCGTTACAATATGCCGTCGGTTTATGTGATCGATGGCGAAGTGGATTCGGCCCGGTTTGAAGGAATTTTCCTCCGGTTGATTGACCGTCATGAAGGCCTTCGAACTTCTTTTTATATGATCGGCGATGATATTGTTCAGAAAATCGATGAAAACGTCTCTTTCTCATTATTATATGCTTGTGGCAGTGAAGAAGAAGCCAAACAGCAGGTAAACGACTTCGTACGGCCTTTCGATTTAGCAGAGCCGCCCCTTCTGCGTATGCTTCTATTCCGCGTATCATCGCATAAGCATTTCTTATTTATGGATATTCATCATATCGTATCCGACGGTTTATCCATGGGGATTTTCGTCCAGGAGTTCGAAACGTTGTATAAGGGCGATGTCTTGCAGCCTCTTGGCGTTCAGTACAAAGATTATGTTTTGTGGCATCATCGTGTGATGAGTGCGGATGAAATGAAAAGCCAGGAAAATTTCTGGTTAAACTACCTCGCTAATACAGACCCCACGATGATTTCACCCGACTATAACGACCGGTTTCTCTCACTGGAAGGCCGGCGCGAAACCAGGGAAATTACCCCCGACGTCTATGAGCGGTTAATTCGCTTTTGTGCCACTCACAAGGTTACGCCTCATATTTTTTTAATCACAGCGTTCATGGTTTTTCTTTCGCAGGAGACCGGGTCACGGGATATTGTGCTGGGTTTGCCCGTATCTTTGCGCAGTCATTCGAATTTGCTCCAGGTCATGGGGATTTTTTTGAACCTGCTCCCGTTCCGTCTTTCCATCGATGGATCGGAGAGTTTTACCCGGCATGTGAAACGGTGTAAAGATCGATTCATCGATGTGCAAAACAACAGCCATTTTCCATATGAACTATTGTATCAAAACTGGCGGAAAGAGCGAAAGTCCCAATCCACCGATTTGTTTTCCATATTGTTTAATTATTTACCCGGGAGGGAGAGGGAGCACCTGGCTCTTCCCGGTCTTCACCTGTATCCCGCCGAGGAGATGAATATTCGGCCCCGTTATGATTTAGCGGTGTATGTCGTGGAGAAGCAGGGTGTTTTTTCATTGACCTTCGAATATAAGAGTAACATGTACTCTGAAACAACGATACAGCGTTTGTTGGAGGATTATGCCGGTTTGATCGAAGGTTTATTGGAAAGAGACAGCGATAAAATCGATATGCCGGTAGGCGAGGTGAATTTTTATTCCGAAGAGGGTGCTTTGGCTTTCCAGGGGGATTATTCGGATTTGCTTTGTTAAAGCACCCTCCGGGAAGTTCGAAAGATGGAAGTTTAGAATCGATGCATCACGGTTCGGTTAGCAGCAGAAGTAACCGGCGCCGGTGCACATGGAGCCGGGTTTGCAGGTGATCTCGCATGTGTAGGTGAGGGGGGCGAATATTCCTCCAATTACCCTAATCATATCGCCATTTTGAAGGTTGGCGATGACTTCCTTGCCCAGGACCAGTTTTTTGGGGAATTTCTTAAGTTTCATGTTTCCTCCTTTAAAAAAAGGGCAGTTAAAATGTTTTGCAAAAATTTTAATGCCCGTCATAATCGGTGGAATTATAGTGCAAATGGCAATCTATTTCAAGGTTTCGCTATTATATTTTTTAAAATAATTGTGACACCCTGGCCTTCCTCCGACCTTCCTCTCTTACCCGACTGTCCCTTGCCTGTCCGCTTTTTTCCCCGCAGATATGCGCGAGTGTCTCACGGATGTGCGCAAACGGCACACATTTATGCCAAAACATCGCATATTTATGCGTGATCGGCACACATTTATGCCAAAACGTCACATATTTATGCGCGAGCGTCATAGGGGAGTGCGCGGGTGTCTCACGGATGTGCGCAAACGGCACACATTTATGCCAAAACGTCGCATATTTATGCGTGATCGGCACACATTTATGCCAAAACGTCACATGTTTATGCGCGAGCGTCATAGGGGAGTGCGCGAGTGTCTCACGGATGTGCGCAAACGGCACACATTTATGCCAAAACGTCGCATATTTATGCGTAAGTGTCACATAGTTTGACGTAAATTTCAAGCAGATGAGCATAAGTTTAATTTTTTTTGATAATTTTTTTTATTTTTTTTGACTGTCCCCTTTTTTTCACTCCCACCGACAAACTGATGGTGAACCCGGGTTTTTTTTTGACTGTCCCCTTTTTTTCACTCCCACCGACAAACTGATGGTGAATCCGGGTTTTTTTTGACTGTCCCCTTTTTTTCACTCCCACCGACAAACTGATGGTGAATCCGGGTATGATAAAAAATTTAAATTTGTGACTAAACGAGTTGACCTTTTGTTTGAATTTCCTTACTATCTTAATGTTAAAAAAAATTTAATATAACGGTAGCGGTATTTTTTTTAACAGGACCCCACTGCGTGGGGTTTTATTATGGCACGGAGTGCCATCCAGAGGCTTCCTTAATGGTCAGCCGCTGCATTTATAAAAGAGCCCCCTGGTGGTCGAAGACAAATTTGACGATAGATTTAAGTCTTTTACAGGGAATAAAAAGAAGGAGGTTAAATTGATCGGGAGAAACAATAAGATTCTATTAACACTAATGGTTGTGCTCGCGATAGTCGTTTGGTACAATTTGCCGGTTCGAGCGAACGACAATCCGAAAGGAACCGAAGATTGTGCCGTCTGTCATGAAGAGCACGTAAAAGCGTTTTTAATGACCCGCCACGCTGTGTTGGACAGCAAAGGTTTATCGAAAAAAGCGAACGCGGATTTCAGTTGCGTCGGTTGCCACGGGGATCCGAGTAAGCACATCGAAGCGGGAGGAGGCAAAGGGACAATGTTTTCTTTTTCGAAAGCAGACCCCTCACTCAAGAAAAGCAAGCAGTGCCTCGCCTGCCACTCCGACAACCACGGTCGTTTCTTCTCCAGCCAACATGCAAAAGCGGCAATGGATTGCACCTCATGCCATTCGATCCATAATACGAAAGGAAGCGGGAACAAAGCCACTTGCACCGGTTGCCATGCGGATATCGCATCTAAATTCTCCTTAAACGAGCGTCATCGCTTGAAAGAGGGAATATTGGAATGCACCACATGCCACAACCCGCATGAAGCGGCCGGACGCGAACGTTTGGGCGGGTTTAAAGATGAAACATGCTTTAAATGCCACACCGACAAGCAGGGCCCGTTTGTTTTTGAACACGGCGCTTCGAAATTCGAAGGCTGCCATGTGTGTCATGATCCGCACGGGTCACCCAACCGCCACATGCTGGCTTTCCAAAATGTATCCGATTTGTGCTACAGTTGCCACGCGATGCAACCCACTTTCCACTCCAGGTTTAACAAGGATACCCGCTGCACCAACTGCCATTCCTCGATTCACGGATCGAATCTTTCCAATGTATTTATCAAATAAGAGGTGAACCATGAAAAAACTATTATCGATTTTAATGATATCACTGTTTTTCGTTGTTGGCACCTCTTTTTTGAGAGGCGAGGAGGAAAAAGAGCAGAGTGAATTGCAAGGCGATTTCTTACTCAGCTACCGGGCTGTAGATATCGGCAACAATTCCAATGAAAACAAGTACAAAGAAGACTACAACCTGTTTAGCGGGGCCCGCCTGCGTACATTAAACCTGGACTTTCAACCCAAGGGGGCGTTAAAAAGCCTATTCGACAACCTGGGTCTATCTATGGACAATTTTGGAGGAGACCCCTTTGAAACTCTCCATTTGAATATGACCAAATACGGGAAATACACCTTCAATTACAAGCACCTGAAATCTCGGTATTTTTACCAGGATATATTGTTTGAAGGGCCTTTAACGTATGCCCAGATGCGTGCATCGGACGGTGGAGATTTCCATCATTTCAATTTCGACCGGGTGATGGATTCCGCGGATTTAAAAGTATGGCTGAGTAAAAATGCCCGCCTTTACCTGGGTTTTGACCGGTTTAGTAAAAAAGGAAACAGCACGACGACCGTGGATATTAACCGGGATGAATTCGAATTCGATAAACCGGTAGACCAGGCCGGCAAAGAGATTACTGTAGGTTTGGATTGGTCGGTGAAAAAATTTACGATTGCTTTCGAGGAGAAAATCAAACAATTCAAAGATGCCAATAGTTATTTTCTGCCTGGATTCTCGGAAGGTGAGAACTACAATTATCCCCAAGGGTATAATTACGCCAATCTCTTATACTTCTTCCTCGATATGCCTTATGATTTCACCAATTACACCCACACAGTGCGTTTAACGGCCCACCCGGTTAAAGGTTTGCTTTTACGGGCTTCAGGCAGCCTGCTGAATTTGAAGATGGATAACCTGGATTACAGCGAGAGGGCACGAGGTAATGACTATTCGAACCCGCCAAAGCCCTTTATTTACGACTGGGGTATCGGCGAGTTTGATTTGAAGCGGGATATCCAATTGTGGGATTTTGATTTTTCTTACTTGTTCAACGCGAAGTTGGCGTTGGTGGGCGCGTTCCGTTATAACGATTACGAACAGGAAGGAATGATGAGTATAACGGCCAATGAAGTGACGCTGCCCGCCGGTTTCATTACCATGCAGCCGGGAGGTTCTTCCGCTACTGCCACTTACCAGGCTAACGAGAAATACCACACCACCGGTATCGACCTGGGGCTCCAGTACCAGCCGCTTTCCAGGCTAACTGCCACTGCTGGTTTTCGCAATGAACAGCGGACGATCCAATTCGAAACCGGCAGACCCGATGAAAAAAAAAAACGGACCGGTCTCTTTGGAAACATTGTATGGCTCCCGGTTAAAGATGTCACCATAACCGCGGATTACCAATTCGGCGATTATACCGATCCCATCTCGGCCATTGCACCATCGACTCATAACAGGTTTAGAACTACGGCACGCTGCAAATTCGGGAAATTCTTCGCCAATGTATCCTATCTGATGAACCGGGTTAAAAACGATGAGCCTTTGTACAACCCCGGCATCCCCCAGGAACCGAACAGCGGTTGGAATTCTCGCGTTAATCAATTGAATATGCGAATGGGTTACGGGTTGAAGAAATTCATGATTTCAGCAGGGTGGGCCTATATCTCTACAAAGAATACGGCCAATAATCGCTTGTTGAATAATTCTTCAGCTTCTCTGCCGCCTATTTCATGGCCGATTTATTACAAGTCCGACATCAACCTGTACGATATCTCCATCCATTGGAAAATCGGAAACGGCTGGGCGATCAAAGGTATGGTTAATTATTACACGGCTCCCGCTTATTTCGGCGGATATGTGGATTATATCACCACACCTACAAGCCCCAAATTGGTCGTGGATGAAGGTTATAAAAACTGGGATATGTCGCGGTTGATCTTCAAACCATTTATCGAATACGAGTTTAAAAACGGGTTAGTCACCCAGGTTTCATACTGGATTGTCGATTTCAAGGACAAACCCAAAGAGTTAAACAGCTATAAAGCCAACATTTTCGAGTTTTCTATCGGGTACCGGTTCGATTAGAACCCGATAACCGATAGCGAATAAGAATAAGAATTACGAATAAGAAAAATTCCCCGGGTCCACTATTTTTCGATAGTGAGCCCGGGGGGTTCACAAAAATCCCCACATTCTATTAGATTTCATATCCATATAAGTTTGCCAGAGCCCCGGCATATCGAAAAAGCTTTTCCTTTAAATCCCGGTCCCAATCGCTGTAACACGGAAAATGAAGGACTTTCTTCATGTTAGGGGGTTCCGAAGGACCGATATAAAGCTCATTGATTCGCTCCCCCTGGATTTGCCGGATTTTTTCGGCAGGAATCGCTTCCGCACCTGTGAACCGAATCAATCGAGTCATGCTGTCTACCCCGGAAACCAAATCCTCGATCTTAAACCGCTCATAACGTCCCGGTTCCAGTTTCGATGCAAATCCATCGATGAAAGAATTGGTCGCAGCCCACACCCAGCTTAAACGCTCCACCTGGTCCATTTCATTCCATTGAACGGAATCTTGAGATTTTACTCGACCCGACTCCCAGATGGTGTCGTTTTTATGCCACCCCTTACGCACCGCACTGCGGATAAAATCACCCGGATGCCGAACGAGATGGACAAATTTAGACTTTTTAAACAACCCAGCCAACGCCGGACCAAAAAACGTCAAACATTGGTTGGATTCGATATATATCTTGTCTTTGATATAAACGCTCAATATCGCTTCCATTTTGGCTGCATCGATCATCCTGGTCAAAACCTCGATGTCTCCCTGGCGATGATACGCATAATGAGAAAAATACTCCAAAATAGGAGGAGGTTCATGGAAAGCTGCAACATTGGATGAATGATTTAGCAAAACAGGCAAAAACTTGGTCCCACACCGACCGGTTGAAAGTATAAAAACGGGAGAATACTCATTGTACATGGCGTCGATGGTCTTTTGATCGGCATGATGTATCATTTCAAATTTCATGGTAACTCCATTCCCGGAACCGGGGGGCTCTTTTCCAGGAAACCGCCCCCTGGACCTGCCAGGGATGCAATCCCCCCACAAAAGCTTTGGGTTGATTCTTTTAAGATTCCCTTCGAGATGTAATAGCGTTCAAAATCAGGGATTAAACGCTTATCCCCAGCATCGATCAAATAAGAACGCACTTCGGGATCAAGGGGACCCCGTTCTTCTTCGATTCGATGGAAAATCGAGAGATAGGTGTTCCAATTCTCTTGCATATAATCGGAAAAGTTGGGGTTTCTCCACCCGCAGGCATCGCCGATATGAAACGTTAAATGCCGGTTTCGATATTCTTTGTACCTCGTGGAATAGGCCGCCAGGTTCGCCAGCAGCGTTCGACCGATCCACGCCGTTCCTAAACAAATCGTTTCCAACTTGAAATTAGGGTATAAACTGCGTTTAAAAACAAAGCAGTCATAACCCTTATGCGGTTCACCCGTTTCTGCATACATTTGTGGAATTTGAAGCGGGGATCGATAGCGATCCCGGATCGTTCTTCGATTGATGACAAAGGAGTCATACCCTTTTTCGATGAATTTGGAAACCGTACTGTAGAAATACGGCATTAAACCGATGTCCATGTTGGTGTAAATAAAAAAATCCGCGCGGCTGGCTTCATACAGCGAATCCAGGATATCCTTGATTAAAGGTAAGTTTCTTTTTTTCGTGAAGGTTTTAATATCTGTAATGGAACGCCGGAGATCCGGGAGCCTGGTGAAGCAGCCGGGTAAGGGAACCCGTTCTTCATCCCGGGACTGCACAGCGAATAATTCCACGCCCAAATATCCGGATTTATCGGTTTTCTTTGTAAATTCCAGGGCCGCCCGCATCGTTTCATAAGTGATCGGCTGCGCAGTGTATAAATCGGAAGACGCATCTACCCATACAGGGTTAATAATATGAGCCAGTGTGATCATCGCAGTAGGGTTTCCTCCATTAGCCAGGAAGTATCCGGTTCCTGGGGGATGGGAATACCTGTAGTACCGGTGTCGATTTGTTTTAACTTCAACACATTTTCCAATTCGCTCAAATCCCGGAACTCAAACACACCGGGCGTATTATAATAGGAACGAGCGGCATGTGAGTTGGCCAGGACCGGTACACCGGCCATCAGCATTTCACATATGCGGGTTAAGGCCCCGGAACCGCTTTCCTGGTAACATAAACAAGCATTTACTTTGCAAAGCAATCCATCGAGCTCTTCATTGGAAAATGTGCCGTGAAATTCGGTGCTTTCGTCACCCGAAAAGGAGTCGCCGTACTCTTGACTGAAATACCCGCCTATAATCAATTTCCCTGCAATTTGCTCCAGGTGGTTTTCCCGCCAGAATGAAGCGGCACGCAGCATGCCTTCTTTCGTCGGTAAGTTTTTCAATGTTCCCAGCATTAAGATTCCCTCTTTCTGGGTATTCAGCCGTTTTTGGCGGATGTCCAGAAGCCGTTTTCGAATCGGTTCTACCGGGTAGTAGGGAATGAACCGGGCCGGGATGTGGAAATTTTTTAAAATCACTTCTTCTTCCCTGGAAATCGTAATCACCAAGCGGCATTGGGACAAAATGTCCAATTCCTTTTTAAATAAATCCATGGTCCATTTTTTTTTGACCTGGCTCGCCGCCAGCGTTTCGATGTTATGACACACCGCGACAACCGGTACTCCCTTTCGGATCAATTTTTTAAAGAGCGGCATAAAGTAGATCGGGTCATCCATTACGGCTAATTCAAGTTTTGAAAGGTTGGGTACGGTGTGAAGCCATAACCGGGAGAATTCGCGGAGGCGGTAAATCATGCCCCGCTGTCCCGGGCTCCATTTATTGATAAACGCACCCGGCAAGAGCGGTGAGTTAAAGAATTTCTTTTCGCTTTTGGCCTTGATTTTTCCTGATTTCTCGGTGGGAATAAAACCCGGGCGTCCGGGATAAACCAACTCCATGTGAGGAACCATTTTTTTTAAGAAATCATGAGCTTGTAATAATCGACGAGAGCCTCCCCCCTTTTCGGTGGAGGGAAAAAAACGGGAGAAATAAATCATCGTGACCGGTTTATTCGTATCAATCACTTTCGTCATGGTTATCCAACGGTAGAGCCGAGTAGGCTTCGAATCTCGGCGATTAATAAAGATGTATCCGGTGAAACTGGGACAGGGATATGACCGTTCATCCCGTCTAACCGGCGAAGGGCGTTTTCCAAATCGTCCAGTTCCCGGAATTCGATCAAACCGGGGAGGTTATAATAGGAGCGTGCGGCATGGGAACTGGCAATAACCGGGATGCCGGCGGTCAGCATTTCGCAGATGCGGGTTAAAGCGCCTGAGCCCCATTTCTGGTAACACAGGCAGGCTTTAACCGTACGGAGTAATTGGTCCAGGTCTTCATGGGACAATGTGCCGCGAAACTCCGTGGATTCGTCCGGCGGGTTCTCTCCCAGGAAGGTTTCCGTGTTGAAGCCCCCGATGATTAGTTTTCCTCCCAGCCGTTCCAGGTGGTTTTGTCGCCAATAGTGTGCTGCCAGCTTCATTCCTTCCCGTGTCGGCAGGTTTTTCGAATTCCCCACCATCAGGATTCCTTCTTTTCGTTTATCCTTGTTATTTTCCCGTGCCTCCCGCACCCCTATCAACCGTTTAAACAATGGTTCCACCGGGTAATATGGCAGGTATCGTGCCCGGACTCCCAGGTTTCTCAGGAAAATATCTTCTTCCCTCGATATCGTAATCACCAGCCGGCATTGCGATAGAATTTCCAATTCCTCTTCGAAGAGTTTCACAGACCCGTTTTGTTTCACCTGGTCCGGCGAGAGGCTTTCGATGTTTTGCAGGGCCGCCACCACCGGGATTTTTTTTTTAATCAGGGCTTTAAACAGCGGGGCGAAGTAAATCGGGTCGTCCATGATGGCCAGCCGGTAGTTAAAATTATCCTCGATCAATTCGCTCCATTTTTCCGAGATAACCCGGTTCCGGTACACATAACCCATGTGATCCGCGCTCCATTTTTTTATCGAGGGGTGAATAAAGAGAGAGGAGTGAAACTTTTTATCCCGGATTTTGGCTTTAATTTTTTTTCTCTCTTTCTTCGGGATCCAATCCGCGCGGGCTGAAGAAGCAAATTCGAAACCCGGATCGATCTGTTTGATGATCTCATAGATTTGCACCATTCGTCTTGCCCCACCGCCTTTGTCTATGGTAGGGGCGAAACGCGAGTAGTAAATGATGGACTTCGTTTCACCCGCTGTCATGATTCACCGGTTGTCATGCTTTCACCTGTTCACCACCTGCCGGGCATAGTCGTATACTTCGAATTCGAAAGCGCTGTCGGCCAGGAAAGTATCTCGGACCGTGGGAGAAAGGTCTTCATCGCGGGAAGATACGTTGATTCGCCCGATTTGAACAGTTGAAAACCCCAATAACCGTGCCAGCTCGTCGATGGATTCCTGGAGGTTTTCAGTAAACCCGACCCACACAAACGCCGTTTCCAGTGTTTCTTTATAGTTGTCCGCCGTCAATTCCCAGGGCATAAAGTCCAGCATGTGGGATTTCGGGCGCTTCATGAAAAAGTCGTCGATATCTTTGTAATCGTGTTCATCTCCTTCCGTGAGTTTACCCGCTTTGATCTGGTTGGCCCGTGCCTTGTTTTTCCAATAAAAGTAATTGGAAATCGCCATATCCAGGGGATTCCTGAGGATCGTAATGAACTGATCCGCCTCGGGGTAATAATCCATGACGCCGAAACCTTTGGTGCGGTTGAAGTGTCCGTGGATACAAATCCCAGGGGAGAAATCGCGGCGGGGAGGCATGGCATTGTGCTGCTGGAAGTAGTGGAAAAACAGCCGGTCTCCAAACCATCGGTGCAGCGTCTCCCGGAAACTCTGGCCCGCACATTTCGGGATGTGAAGCGAAATCAACGGTTTTTCAACGGAATAGCGTCTCATTTTACCCGCTTCCTGTTTTGTCTTCGACTTCCAGGAACCTTTTTTGAAAAAAGGTTCCTGGACCTCCAAAAACTTTTGATTAGAAAAAATAAAAGCTGTTTGCCGGGTGTTATGGAATCACTCATGTCAAATAGCCTGGCTTTTGATTTTTGTTTCCAATAGGTTGAGCCGGAGTTTTTCTTCGATTTCCCCGTATTCCCGGATCAGGTTGGAATCTACGGGAGGGAGAACCGTGTCTAAACGAGTAATGGCTTCGTTAAACCCTTCGGCTTCAACATCCAGGAAATCGGCTAGTTTTTGGAAGACCCCGTCGGGGTGTTCCCGTAAATGTTTGTGGTTGTATATGATCCACCGGTGGGGAGGTAAATAAGGTATTGCTTCGAGGATTGCCCGGATATATGCAGCAGCCATGATCACACACCGTTGGAAATCGGTAGCTTTTTGCCAGGGTTCCGCCCATTCGTCCGGGATACCCGGTGGAGGAACGAACCGCCCGTTTATATCGGTTTCCTGTTTCCAACGCTCATAAAAAATAGGAAAACGTTTGACTCTCGATCCCATGCGGTACATGGATTCAGCGATTTCGATGAAAGGGCGAAAAACCCATATGAATTTCGATTGGGGAAAAAGTTCCGCCAGTTGCAGCGATGTAAACGACAATTCCGGTGATTTCAAGCAGAGATACCATTGCGTTGAAAATTGCTCCAGCGGGAAAATATGGCGTTCCAGGTTGATATTTCGAACAGACAGCACGGTATCGGGGGTAAGCGGTTCGATCGAAGGAGACAGCGGGTACCCCTTTGATTTGCCGGAGGGTGCGATGGATTTCAGGCAATCGTTTTCAACCAGGTATTTCCATAGGATGTCCCGGGCCTTTTGGCTGTCCATCCCCGGTTTACCTGTTCTCAAATCCTGGATAAGCCCGATTCGGCCCTGGTAATAGTACAATGCCCAGCACTCATACTGGAAATCGTCGATAGCAGTAACAATTTTCGGGTGAAGACTCAAACTCCGGGCAGCATAAGTTGTCCCGCTGCGAGGGGAACCCCCGATAAAAATAAGGCGATTAAATAAATCCGGGTGTTTTTTACTGTCCATTTTTTCAATCCTGGGTTATTGTGTTCTCATCGAAACGATTAAAAAATCGTCCGGGTAGTTTTTCGCGGTCAAAGGGCCCGTAAAGCGTTTCGAATTTTATTAGAATCTCTTTACATTGGTTTTTATTGTGTTCAAGGTAATCATTGTATCGATCGGATTTCCATCGCCGTTCATTCCCGATATGAAAGGTCATGTGAAAGTTTGGAAATAATTTGAATTTTTTAGCCAGGGATGTCATATTAATAATCATGACTCGCCCGATCCAACCTGACCCGATACAAGCGGTTCCTGTCTCGAAATTCTCATATAAACCGGAATCAAAAATAAAACAATCCCATCCCGGGTGGGTTTCCCCGGTTTCGCTGTACATCTCGTTAATTTGTGTGATATTTTCGTATGAATCGGGGATGGTTCGTCGGTTGATAATAAAGGCATCGTGTCCTCTTTCGATTAATCCCGCCACTGTGGTATAAAAATAGGGCTGCAAAGCGATATCGACGTTGGTATAAATAATGTAGGAACGGCCTGGGGAATTAGCGGGGATAGTGCGGTAAGCGGCGTCGAGAATATCTTTGATCAGTGGTAATTCCCGTTTTTCTTGGAAAGTGAAAATATCCGATACCGTACGAGTTATACCCGGGAGTCGTTTAAAGCAATCCGGCAGTGGGACCGGTTTTTCATGGTCTACCTGGATGGCATAAAGCGATACGTCCACTTGACCGCGGGCAAATTCTCGGGCGATTCGCATGGTTTCGAAAGTAATGGGCTGGGCGATAAATAGATCGCTGGATTGGTCTGTATCTACAGGGTTAATAATGTGGACCAGGGATATCATCCTGTGATACTCCTTTTTCAACTTTACGGTTCATTAACCGGGAAGGCGTGCAAATTGAACAGTGAAACATTTTTTCTTTTGTCATCGCCATATTTATATCATAAATAGCTTTATTTTTAAATACCCCACGCAGGTTTACAATTAGTCATTGGTTAGTTGTGGACTTAGAAACGAAAAAGGGGACAGTCAAAAAAACAAGCTACGTGGGGTTTTATTATGGCGCGTTGCGCCATCCTGCGGCTTCATTAATGGTCAGCCGCTGCCGGATAATCTTTGTAATCCGTGGATTCTCTTCTCTCCATGCTCCGTGCTCCCTGTGAACTCCGTGAGAAATCTAATTTCATGGCAGATCATCATGAAGCCTGCGGCCTCGCCCGAAGACCATGACATTACCGTGCCCTGTGAACAAAAAAGGAAAAAAAGGGGACAGTCGAGAAAAAAATAAAAAAAAAGACAAAAAGGTATTGACATTTAAATCCAAAAGATTTACAAATCTCTCAGTCTCAGGGTCGCCCTGTCCGCTGAGATACTTTTAGGTGAGGGCAAGGATGGTAAACAAAATGCCAAGAACTAAAAGACAATGGATATCTCAAAAATGCGGGGCGTTTCATATTACTTCCAAAATTGCCGGAAATTCAACCCGCCTGACCTACGATGAGAAAGAATATTTCCTCAGACTATTGGAACGCCTGACAAAGGGCTTCTTTGTTAAACTTCATTCCTTCTGCATCATGGATAACCATTTCCATATATTGGCCACCGGCCTGGAATTGGACGCCCAACATGCATCTAAAGAAGAACTGCTGCAACGCTACAAACTGATGTTCGGGAAAGAATCGGAACCACCTCCGGGGTACTACGACAACAGCGGCCAAATCATCCCGGACCAAGACGGAGGAATAGAACGCCTGAGAGAACGACTGGGATCGGTTTCCCGCTTTGTACAAGAATTGAAACAAACATTTAGCCACTGGTACAATAATAGACATAACCTCCATGGATACGTCTGGGGAGGTCGCTTTAAAGGAGTCCTGGTCTATCACGGAGAAGCCCAATTAATATGCAGCAGCTATATCGACCTGAACCCGGTTAGAGCGGGAATAGTGAAATTACCGGAAGACTACCGCTGGAGCAGCATGGGAATGCGAATGAGATCTCCCACACGAGCATCCAAACTACTAAAGCCACTATCAATAGTAGATGCCCTGGAAAAATCGGAAGACGAACTCTCCGGGTTGCCCTTAATTCGTGTGACGGATAGATTATATGGATCAGAATGGTATAGGCAATTTGTATATGTATCCGGGGGAATAAAACGAGAGGGAAAAGCCCACATTCCCCAAAAAACAGTAGAAGAAGTTCTTCTGTACAACCACCATTTTGGGATCATCGGACGACTGCGCTACCGGGTAAAAAATTTTTCAGAAAGTATCGCCATCGGCAGCTTTTCATCGATATGCAAATTCCAGGAAACGGCTAACCGGAAATATATCCGCCCACGATCATTCTTAGACTCTTATTGGTCCTACACCACAAGAGTATTACGATTATAGAGAACGATTTTTTTCCAAATCCCTATAAATATCAATAATAAAATTATTTCAGAAAACGCATCAATGCCTCAAACTGAAACTGATATATATAGTTAAACCCGGATTCCCCTTCAGTTTTGTCAGCCATCATTGATGGGCGGGTTTCAGCACCTTCCAAAAACTTTTATAAAATATATAATCAAGAGCTTTTGAAAGTCCAGCCCGTAACGGAAGGATTTTATAGAGCTTTCACTATCACTATATCCTTTGTTAACCGGTTAAATCTTGCCATTTTCTGGCAAAATGAAGAAAACGGGGCAAGCAAAAAAAATAATTCTTGAGGACCGAAATTTGGAGAAAAGGTTTTCCAGGGGCGATGACTATCGCAAGTGAAAAAGTGAAGTGGAAAAGGGCGAAATTTTTGACTGTCCCCTTTTTTACACGGTGGTGAGGTTATCGATTTTTTTCCTGCATCCTTTTTATTTTTTGTGAAATTAGATATAATAGAAACCCAGACACATTACCATAAGGAGGTAATTGCCATGAAGAAAATGATCCAATTTTATATAACGGTCGTGCTTTTTATGCTTTTCAACTTCCTGGCTTGCCAGACCAACATAAAAAATACTCCGCCAGACGAAAAACTTCCTCCCCAGCCTTCCCAACCTTCCGTAAACCTGGAACAAGTAAAGGCCGCATTTGAAAAAATGGAAGAAATCGGGGCAGGACGTAATTTTTTTACTGCAAAGATCGATTTGCCCTTTTTATCCCCTCAAGAATACCAATGGTATGCGATGGTACTTGACAAAACCAAAACCCCCATTCGAAAAATCAGCGGCTACGCTCACCACCCGAATATCGAAAATAAAAGCCACCTATGGTTTTATTTTTTTCTATACGCACCGGGCGATTGGATTAACCACCTTCCCAGGAGCGAAACCCTCGGCAAATATACCAGCCATTACATCACCTTCATAATGAAAAAAGACAACGAAACCATCTGCGAAACAACCATAGAACGGCTGAAAGAGTGGGGTGATGAAAAATCGACCTTGATAGCGGACCTTCCCTCACCCCCGGGAGAAATTGCCGGGTATCTTGAATTGAAAGATTATACCTTTTTCGCAAAAGGAGACTTTCGGAAGCCCGAAGGGTTCTATTTTGAAGGAATCGTAAAAGGTAATAACGGCGAGTGGAACTACTTTGTCCCTACATCGATACTCCTGGGCGATGAACCAGAACCGGATATGTCATTGGTTTCCGATCGTGGATGGCTGGAATTGAACACAGGCAGAACACACCGGATGATGGAAGCCGTAGCGCCAGCCAGGCCTTTTATCGAAGGTTGGTGGGACGGGAAAGGGTATTTTCACCCCGATCATAAAAAAGTGATGATTGACGATTGATGAGTTGAGAAAATTAGAGGCCGTGGCTTCGCAACCTTCTAACCACGAACAACAAATCAAGGAAAACGACTTTTAATTCACAATTCACCCTTGAAAAAAAAATTATATTAACGTACAATTAGACTGGAGGTATCTTATGAACCGAACTTTTTTTTCAATTTTAACCATCACCCTTTGTACGCTGTTCCCTATTGCCCTATCGGGGCAGATCGACAATTTAACCAACATGAGCGCCGATTGGATTCGAATGGCGAATCGAAACGCCGCTTCGGATGCCGTGGATATCGTAGTGTATAACCCGGCTGGATTAACAAAATTAGCGGAGGGTTTTCACCTGAACCTCAGTAACCAAACACTGGTCCGAAATCCCAAACATACATTTGACCTGGGCCTCGGAGCCGGTATTCAATCCTTTTCTCAAGATGGATTGGACCCTGTTTTGCCCAATTTATACGCTGCCTATAAAAAGAATAACTGGTGCATTTTCGGCGGTGTTTATATCCCTGGGGGCGGTGCGACTGTGAATTACCCCAACGGCTCTCTCTCCACACAATTGCTGGGTCTAATGGTGATGCCTGCCGGGATTTACGACTATTTTAAAAACGATTATTTTAAAGTGTCCTCGCTCTACCTGGCTACTACAGTTGGAGGAGCCTATGCATTCAACGATGTCATTTCAATTTCTGCCGGCGTTCGGTATATTCGGGCCACCAACAAAGTTAAACTGGGTTTAATCCTGGCAGATTCTACCCAGACTTTACCCGATACGCCGCTGCAACTGGAAACCAAAGAAACCGCAGACGGTGTCGGTGGTGTTTTCGGTATCGACTTCACCCCCATCCCGGAGCTCAACATCGGGATTCGCTATGAAACCAAAATTAAACTGGAATTCGAAACAGGGCTGGTCAACGACGATTTTGGCGGTACGATTGCTTCTGACGGCGATAAATATCACAGGGACTTCCCCGGGATGCTAGGGGTTGGCGTTTCCTATAACTTTTCTCCAAAATTCAGGGCTGAGGTCGATTTTAACTATTTTTTCCAAAAACAAGCCAATTGGGGAATTCTTGAATCGCTGTGGGGGGAATTCGGCTATTCGGACCTGGCGGGCGATTGCTATTCGATAGGGGCTGCCTTTAATTACCAGGCTGCGCCCAAATTACAACTCAGTGCCGGTTTTCTTTATACTAAATTCAAGTTTCTCGATATCAATTATTATTACACGACCCTGGGTGCTTTTGAAGTATTATACTCCGATAATGTCAATATTGGCGCAGGGCTTCGCTTCGATTTGACGAAAAAAATCAAGCTCTCTTTGGGTGCCGGATATACTATCTGGAAAGATGAGACCATAAAAGCGTCGAATGCTTTTCCCCTGGATGTCGATGTGTATACCGCCAATAAAAGTTTTGCCTTTGCAGTAGGTTTTGACGTTTCTTTGTAATATTAAATACCGGGAAAAGTAGAAAACAAGAAAAGGAACTCAAAAATATTTACCTGTGGATACCGGCCTCAAATTTGGCTAAATTTTCATAAAGTTGGCTCAAAAACCGTGACAGCGACCTAAAAACCTCGCAGATGGCTAAATTACCTTGCGCTTGCCTTTAAAACCTCGACGATGAACTAACAACCTCACTTTTGAGCAAAAAAGCCCATCTATGGCTAATTTATCTCGTGCATGGCTTAAAAACCTCGATAATTCTGCAAAAACATCGACGACGCCCGAAAGATAGTATTACCTTACCTTCCTGGGGGCACCGTTAAAATTGTGCCCCCTGAAAGCCTGAACTCGGACAAACTCGCTCCCATCAAAAAAAAATCTTTTACTGGATTTTTTTAAAAGAAATCCGGAAACCCTCATAAATGGCAATTCCATAAAAAAGCGCATCCATGGGTTGAAAAGTTTCTTTCATTGCCTCAAAAATGAGAGGAAAATCAAATATTTTCAGCACATCAAAAAATGAAACCGATTGCTGAATCGAAATAAATCCACAAAGGCTAAAAAAATTTCCCAATAAGCATCCGAATAAAGACAATAAAGCTCCAAGCAAACCAAACTTGACGGTAACTCCTTTCCCTGCTTTTAAAACGAAAAAACCCACCAGGAAACCGACACCGACGGCCATCCAGCCGATCTGGTATTTGGTTAAAATGGTGATACCGGCCCAAATCCCGGCACCGATCACCGCAGCGATTAAACCCGCCAGGAAACCCATACCTAAATTCTGGTTGTCTAACAATTCCTGTTTTTGGTGCTCGGTGAGTTCGACTTTTGGGGGTACTGCTTGCGTTCCCTCTTGGGGTTGGCTCAAATTTTCATCTTGCATATTTGCCTCCATTAAAAAGCCTTTAAAGCTGTGCCTTTATGCTTCTCAAACAAAAGCACTTGGGCTCTATCGCTTAATTTTTAACGCTTAACGTTTTACGTTTTACGCTTCACTTTTTAAAATGGTCGTATCCCAAAGAGGGAGTATGAATGGTTTTCCCGCTGCTTTCAACTCTCAATTGACCGGGGTTGTCGTCGATTTCCCCGATGATGTAGTATTCCATACCTGGATGTTCTATTCGCATTTTCTGTTCATTTTCTTTCGAAAGCGTGAACAATAGGACATAATCTTCTCCACCTGCCAGGACACAATCATATTCGCTCCATCCCTTGGTTTTGCAAATTTCTTTGATTTGGGGCGTTGCGGGGATTGATTCGTAATCGACGCGGGCGCCTTTCCCGGAAGCGGTGAGAATGCGGTTTAAATCGATCGATAATCCGTCCGAGAGATCGATCATGGAATTGACATAATGAGCCAGGACCGGGCCCTTTTGCAGGTCGGGGTTGACGTTCTTGTGTTTTTCCACGAAATAACCGGTTTTAATGCCTTCTTCCAGGAGTAACTTCAAACCGATGGCCGATTCGCCGGTAATACCGGTGATGCCGATTAAATCGCCTGTTTGGGCACCGTGGCGGTAAATGGGTTTTTGGGCTTCGCCGATGACGGTAATGGAGATAAACATCATGGGTGAGGCGGACAAATCCCCACCGGCGAGATCGACGTTCCACTGTTTACATCCTTTGGCCATACCCTGTAAAAAATCGACGGTTTTATCCATACTGAGGCGGCGGGGGAAACCGAGACCGAGGTAAAAGTATTGAGGTACGCCGCCCATGGCGGCAATATCGCTGAGGTTAACGGCCAAAGACTTTAAAGCCAATTCCTCCAGGGTAAAATCCTCGAGGCGGAAGTGTACATCTTCGATGAGGATATCTTTGGTGATGAGCTGGAAGGAACCTGCGGTTTTTACAACAGACGTATCGTCGCCGATCCCTACGCCATATCGAAACGGAAAATTTTTTTTTAAAAAATCGACAAAAGCGGCTTCATCCATTTCTAAAAATCCATCCAAAACATCGGCAACATCATACCTGTTGGGCACAACAACCGGTTAAACAGGAATCAATCGTTGAATATCTTCTTTGTCAATGCAATGTTTACGACATCCGTAATGTTTTTTGCAAATACAAAATCCATACCTTCGAGGTAGTTTTGATTGATGTCCTGGAGGTCCTTTTTATTTTTTTCCGGGAGAATGATCCGGGTGATACCGGCCCGTTTAGCAGCCAGCACTTTTTCTTTTATCCCGCCGACGGGGATGACTTTGCCGCGGAGGGTAATTTCCCCTGTCATAGCCACTTGCCTGCGAACCGGGATTCCGGTAAAAGCGGAACAAAGGGCAGTGGTCAGCGAAACACCTGCGGAAGGGCCATCTTTGGGAGTTCCACCTTCGGGTAAATGGATATGGATATCTAATTTTTCGAATCGTTCATTATCGATGCTGAGTTTTTCGGATTTGGATTTCAAGAAGGTTAGTGCGGCAGTGGCGGATTCTTTCATAACGTCGCCCAGGGAACCGGTGAGGATTAATTTTCCTTTGCCGGGCATGAGTTGGACTTCGATAAAAAGGATATCGCCGCCGTAAGCGGTCCAGGCCATACCGGTGGCAACACCCACGGTGTCTTCCTCCAGCAGTTGGTCCCGGAACAATTTTGGGGGCCCGGTGAATTTCTCCAAGTTTCGCGTGGTAATTTTGTGAATCTTCTTTTCGCCGACGGCGACTTTATGGGTGACTTTCCTGCAGATGGAACCGATCTCCCGTTCCAGGTTCCGGACACCTGCTTCCCTGGTATTCAAAGCGATCAGGTTCCGGATGGAGCCCGTGGTAAAATCGATCATTTTATCGGTTAAACCGTTGGCCTCCATTTGCCTGGGGATTAAATGGCGCCTGGCTATTTCGATTTTTTCTTCTTCGGTATAACCGTGGATATGGATGACTTCCATTCTATCGCGGAAAGCGGGTTGGATGGGTTCCAGCATATTGGCGGTGGTAATGAAAAGAACTTTAGAGAGGTCGAAAGCCACACCGAGGTAGTGATCGACAAAGGAGTTGTTTTGTTCGGGGTCCAGGACTTCCAGCAGTGCGGAAGAGGGGTCGCCGCGAAAATCGGTACCGATCTTATCGACTTCGTCCATCATAAAGACGGGGTTCACGGAGCCGGCTTTTTTCAGTTCCTGGATAATTTTCCCGGGCATAGCGCCCACGTAAGTTCTCCGGTGTCCGCGAATTTCCGCTTCGTCCCTGACGCCGCCGAGGGAGATGCGAACGAATTTTCTATTTATGGCACGGGCGATGGATTTTCCCAGCGAGGTTTTCCCGACGCCTGGGGGGCCGACAAAGCAGAGAATGGGGCCGTGGGCTTTTTGGGTCAATTTACGAACGCTTAAATACTCCAGGATTCGTTCTTTTACTTTGTCGAGGCCGTAATGATCCTGGTTCAGGACGGTTTTGGCCCGGCGGATACTGATGTTATCTTTCGTCGTTATAGACCAGGGCAGCTCCAGCATCCAATCGAGATAGTTTCGAACAACGGTACTTTCGGCGGATTCGGGGTGCATCCGTTTCAAGCGGTCGATGTTTTTTTCGACTTCTTTTCGTGCTTCATCGGATAATTGAGTTTCTTTTGCTTTTTTCAAATAATTATTGATTTCTTCGCCGGCGTCGATCTCTTCGCCCAATTCTTTCTGGATGGCTTTCAGTTGCTGCCGCAAAAAGTATTCCCGTTGGTTTTTATCCATTTCGCCCTGGGCTTTGAGATTGATCTGGTTCTGGATATTCAGCATTTCCAGTTCATAAGTGAGGTATTCGTGGACTTTTTGAAGCCGTTTCATGGGGCGTTCTTCGGAAAGTACTTTCTGGGAGTCTGTGATTTTGAGGTCGAGGTTGGCGGCGATAATATCGGCCAATTTGCCGGGGTCATCGATGTTTTCGACGATGACAAAAATCTCGTTTGGGATTTGTTTGCCCATACGGGAGGTTTGTTCGAATTTTTCCCGGACACTTTTAATAAGGGCTTGATCTTTCATGGCCAGTTGCCGGGGTTCTTTATCATCCACGACCTGGACTTTCGCTTCCAGGATTTTTCCATTGTCGTCGAGTCCCAGGACTTTAACGCGGGAAATACCCTGGACCAGGACGCGCATGCGTCCATCCGGGAGTTTCAACATCCTGACGACAAGGCCCACGGTCCCGATTTCAAACAATTGGTCGTTTTCGGGGTCTTCGACAGTAGGGTCTTTTTGGGTTAATAACAGGATCATCCGGTCGGAATTTAAAACGCCGTCTACAGCGCGTTTCGATTTTGTTCTTCCCACGTAAAGAGGGACGATCATATAAGGAAATACGACAATATCTCTCAATATCAAAACGGGTAGAGTCTCGGGGATGGAAATTTTTTCATCCATACTATCGTTTTTGGTTTGTTCAGTTTCATTGATAATCTTTTCTTCGCTCATGATTCACCTCTGCTTATTTGACTTCCACCAAAATTCGTCCAGGTTTTTTCCGGGGAATCTTAACCGTTAATACACCATTTTCCATATCGGATTTAATATTGGCTATATCCAGGGGAAAGGTAATCCCGATGCGTTTATAGAAACTCCCAAATTCGCGTTCGAACAGGTAGTAATTGAGATGTTTGGGGTCATCGGTTCGCGGTTGGCGTTTAGTTCCTCGAATAATCAAGTGAGTTTCATTTTCAACCATAATCGACACATCTTCTTTTTTTACTCCCGGGAGTTCCACTTCGATGATCCACATTTCGCCGTTATCGGCTTCGATGATGTTGGTCCTGGGTTCCCAGTCCACATGGGTACTGATAGTAGGGAACGTATTACTCACATCGATTTTATCGAAGGAATAATTTTTTTTGGCCATTTACTCCTCCTTTTTTAAAAGGTTATGAAGTTCTGATAAAAATTCTTCAAGGCTCCTGAAATCAAGGTATACAGATGCGAAACGGACATAAGCGACTTTATCCAGGGTTTTAAGTTTGGTCATGATAAATTCGCCGATGCTGTGGGTGGTGATTTCTTTATCCGAATTGGAGACCATTTCTTCCACTTGCTGGACGACTTGTTCGATTTGTTTGAAAGGGATGGGTCTTTTTTCGACAGCGCGATAGATTCCTTTGCGGGCTTTATCGATATCGAATTCCTCTCGCCTTCCATCTTTTTTAACTACCATTAAAGGAATTTCTTCGATTTTTTCATAGGTAGTAAAGCGTTTTCCGCACTTCAAGCACTCCCTTCTCCGGCGAATATAGGTTCCCTCTTTGCTTTCCCTGGTTTCCACGACCTTGTCTTCAAGGTTAGCGCACTCGGTGCATTTCATTTTATTATTTACCCCTCCGGGTAATTTATTCGTTTAATCGGTTTTGTTTTTAATACTTCGAATGGTATTGAGGTTGATCCCTTTCATCCAGAAGGCGAGGAAACCGGGTACCACCATGATAACGAGGATAAGAAAATGGCACAAAATAGTAAAAGCGGCAGCGGGGTTGGTATCGGCGTTGTATAGTTCTTGCAGGGCCAGGCGGGACGCGGCATCGAAACTGCCGGCCATCCCCGGCGTGGGAATAGAGGCGGATGCAGCCACAACGAAAAAATAGGGCATCGCTTCGACGGGGGACAGGTTGGCACCAAAGTCGAAACCTTTCATCAGGAGCCAATAAAAGGGTATCAAAAAAGCCCATACAATCATCGATGCAATCAACAGTTTGATGGAATCCAACGGGGATAAATTTAATCGGAGTCCTTTGACAAATTTCAATCCGAAAGATACGGCTCTTTCCCTCAAACGGGAAGGTACTAATCGAGATATAAATATAATGAAACGTTCCACGTAGGCGAATACTTGGGGTATGTTTAAAAAATAAAAAAACAGGAAAACCAGGATAATGAGGGGAAGCGCAAAAAAGGATAATGTTCTCAACTTGTTTAACAGGGGGGTTCTTTCGTGGATGAAAAAAAGCGAAATAATAAAGAGCAGTACCATGACCAGGGAATCGATCAACCGTTCCAGTACTACGGACGCAAGGCCGTAACTGCGGCTAATTTTTTGCTCCCCGGCTAATAAGACACCCCTTGCCGCTTCCCCGATTTTCCCGGGGAAAATGGTATTGAGAAAAAAACCGATGACGGTAAAACTGTATATAGTAAAGATGGGGATTTTTGCTTTGTGAGGTTTCAGGATCAAACCCCACCGGTACGCCCGGATGTAGAATTGGACATACAGTCCCAGGAGAAAAACAGCCGGGTATATTGGGTTAATGGAAGAAATGATCCGGGATACTTCTGCGAAATCGACGTTTTTCAAGAAAAAAAACATCGATACCAGGACTATTCCAACAATTATCACTATTTTTAAGTACTTCATCGGTTCCTTATATTAATCCTTTTTAGGTCCATTGTCAATCCCTGCTTTATCCTTTATTCTTGCAGAATTTTTTAAATTCGCAAAAAGCGCAGGAGTAATTTTCGTTCACAAAAAATATCCCCTGCTTGATATTATTCACCACGTAGGAGATTATTTCAAACATTTTGGTATAATCGAAGTCAACATCCTTGGGGTTGATGATGATGTCCTGGTGATTAATATTGGTGGGATTTTTAGCATGGATGATTTTAAATTTTAAATTGGAGATGGTGGTTCCGAAGGTTTTTTCAAAGAGGTACCGGTATATGACTACTTGTAGGTAGTAGCTTCTCACCCTGCTAAGGGACCACCTGGCGGTAGTTGTTTTAAAATCCGTGATGCTGAAATCGGTTTCCACGAGGTCCAGGATTCCTTTAAGTCGGACGTTGATTACGGGTAAGTCGGCCCATAGTTCTTTTTCTACCATGAGGGGGTGAATGGTTGGCGCGACATGGTGAAAGAAGTATTTAACCAGGGCGGATCCCCGCCTGCGATTTTCTTCTTTCGAGTCTTCCCAAACGATTTTGAAGTTCTGCTGTTGGGTATCGAATTGATGGTTGAATACCTCGTTTAGAGCTTCTGCCGTCGGCTTTCTCCCTTCTATCTTTTCTTTGAAATAGTGTTCGAAGGAAGCATGGGAAACAATGCCCAAATAAATCTTATCCCGCATCGGGATTTCGATTTTTTCGATATACGTATAGTAATACTTTTTAGCGCAACCCTGGTATAGCCTTATCTGGCTGTAAGAAATGTACTCCCGCGGTAAATCCATCCACTGGTGATCCGGGGGTAACGAGTTAGACCTGGAGACCTGCTTTCCTGGCCCGGATACTCAAGCGGGATTTATATCGAGCACCTGTTTTTTTATGGATAGTTCCTTTTCTGATGGTTTTATCGATAGTTGCAATCATCAAAGGAAAAGTCGATTTGGCTTGATCTAATTGATTGCCGCTTATTTCTTTCAAGAATGATTTTATTTTAGTTTTCATCTTGGACCGGCGCACCCGGTTGATCATTCGTCGCTTTTCGTCTCGCAAGTACGTCTTGATCGCTGATTTGTGATTTGCCATTTATTTATTCCTCCGAAATAAAGGTAATCATACAAAAAAAACAAGATTTTGTCAATCCCATACGCCGCTTTTTATTCCTTCAATGTCAAGAGTAATAAATTTTAATTGAAGCTCTTTGCAAAAAAGAAGGATATCAAGCCTTTTTTCTAGGATGGCGGGGAATTGAGATACCGGTGTTTCGATGCGGATACCGTCGTCGATATAACGGATTTTTACCGGGAAAATGTTTTGGTCCACTAAAAAATCTTCGATGCGGTCAAAAGTGTGAAGTAAACCCGGTTTCAATTGGAGGTTGTAGGGGAACCGGGTGGCCAGGCATGCCGATGAAGTGAGGAAGTAGGGTTCTATTTTCAGCTCGGTTTGGAGGTAACAAACGATTTCTTGTGAAGTTATGCCGGCATCGCGAAGGGGTGAAATGATTTCCAGTTCTTCGATGGCTTTAAGGCCCGGTCGATATTCCTGGAGGTCGGAATGAGTTGTCCCGTCTGCAATCACATCGATGCCCAGGCTCCCGGCTTTTTCTTTTATTGAAGTGAAAATCTTTTTTTTACAGTGATAGCAGCGGTCTTTTGGGTTCGACATGATGATTTGATCGCCGGATAAATCGATGGACAGGCTTTCCGTCCGGAAATCGCGGCCCAACCGCCGGCTGAAATAATCGACCCGTTTCCGGTCGTTCCGGGTGGAGAATCCGCTTCGGACATTACATGCCAGCACATTGTCTTTTCCCAGTGTTTCCAATGCGATTTTTAGTAAAAAAAAGGAATCTTTTCCTCCTGAAAAGGCCACCATTATTTTTTTAAATTTTTTTAAATCCTCTTCCAGGAGTTTTATTTTTTTTTCAAAAGTATCGTATGTTTTTGTCGAGGTTTCATCGGTCATCGGATTCTCCTTAGCCTTTTTTCTGGCGAGCTCAAACCATGAGTCTCATTTCTTTTTTTATTCGTTTCATTCTTTCATAATACTTTTGACATTAACCTTTTACAACTACCAGGGGGATCATGCGGGCCACTTTGTCGGAAATTCCTGCGCCTTCCGTGACTTCCACGATTTCATCGATTTCTTTATAAGCTTCCGGGACTTCTTCGCGAAGCCCTTTGCCGGAAAACGAAAACACCAGTATATCCTTTTTTTTCAGTCGATCTTTCACATCCATGTTGGAGGTTAATTGGAGGGCTTTATGGCGGCTCAGTTGTCTACCTGCCCCGTGAGCGGAAGAGCCCAGGGAGATTTCCATGGCTTTTTGGGTTCCTTTCAGTACGTAAGAGGCTGTGCCCATGCTTCCCGGCAGGAGTACCGGTTGGCCGACGAGCCTGTATTCTTCGGGGATTTCTTTATGTCCCGGGGGAAAAGCACGGGTGGCGCCTTTGCGGTGTACTAGTACGCGCTGGTTTTTTCCATCGATGAGATGGTTTTCAAATTTAGCGATATTATGGGCTTGGTCATAAACCAACCGCATCCCCATTTCCCGCGAAGAGAGTTTAAATATGACTTCAAATATTTCGATAATGGTATCCATTAACAGGTGGCGGTTAGCCCAGGCAAAATTGGAAGCCGCATTCAATGCCTGGAGGTAGTGCTGCCCTTCGGGTGAACGGATTTCCGCGTAAATCAATTGAGGGTCTTTGATTTTTATCCGGGAGATGTTCTTTTTACGGATGGTTTCGATAAAATCCGTGGCGATTTGGTGGCCGAAGCCCCTGGAACCGGTATGAATCATGATGGAAATATTTCCTTTTTTTAAACCGAAAGCGGCGGCTGCTTTTTCGTCATAGATTTCGTCGATGACCTGGACTTCCAGGAAGTGGTTACCCCCGCCCAGTGAACCCACCTGGGATCGGCCTCTTTCCATGGCGCGTTCACTGATTATCCCCGGCATATCGAAATCCAGTTTCCCCGATGATTCGATGAATCGCAAATCATTCCGGCTGCTGTATTTCGCATATTTCTCCACGATTTCTTCTGCTCCGTTCTCTAAAACCTTGATAAATTCTTTTTTATCCAGTTTTATTTTGCCTTTATCGGTGGTACCGGTGGGAATTTTCGACAGGAGGTTGTAGCCGATGCTCTCTTTGTAGGAGTGTTTTTGTAATTCGGAGGCAGGGATATTGGTGGCAAGGAGTCGAACCCCGCAATTAATGTCGTAACCGACTCCGCCGGGTAAAACGATCCCGGTGTCCGCCGGGAAAGCCGCCACGCCCCCGATGCTGAACCCATACCCGTAATGGATATCCGGCATGGCGTAGGAATTGGAGACAATCCCCGGCAGGGTGGAAACATTAAACACTTGCTGGACGGCCTGGTCTTCGATTGCGGCCTTGATAATATGCTCCGTACCGAAAACTTCGGCATTGGTATTCATGGAATTGCTTTTATCCGTATTTTTTTCCATCACCCAGCGATAGGGTGATATTTGGGTGAAATCGTTCAAATTCATGGTGATCTCCTAAATATCGAAAATAATTTCAGCGGATTTGATACCCTCATGATCTTTCACTTCGAGGTTATGGTAAGTCACCGATTTGATTTCCAATTCGGGTTGAAGGTTTTGGAGTTCAAACAGGGGGATGCACAGCAAGTCCGCCTTTATGTGGGTATCGTCGATGTGATGAATCGAAAGCCCTGTAGTAATGAGGTTTTCTTGTTGGATTAGGAATAGGATTTCCGAAAGAAAATTGACCAGGAGGTTCTCGGGGCTGTCGCCGTGGAATTCGAAAGGATAAGGCGTTTGAGGGAAAGAAGCGATTAATGGGGATACCCGGTCAAACCGGCAATCGAACAGGAGTAAATTAAGGCCTTTTAAAGCGCTGTGGAATAGACCGTCATAACCCTTGCCCCGGATGCGAATTCCCACATCGGCGGTGGTGGAAAAGGTTTCGAAGAATTCCATTTATAAGGTCCTCTTGGTTTTTGGTTTTCTTTTTCCTTTTACTTTTACTGCGGGGGCTTGCAGGGATTCGAAACCTTCACCGTAAACCTGGTTCACGTCCTGGATAATGACAAAGGCCCCTTCATCATTAGCGGCAATAATCCGGCGAACTTCAGGAACCAGGTTTTTCGGTACGACAGTTGTCAGCATATAACGGTCCGCTCCCGTATACGCACCTGTGCCTTTGAATATCGTCATACCCCGGTTGAGGGAATCCAGTATCGCTTCTTTGATCTTTCCCGGTTCGCCGGTTACGATCATCACCCTCTGGCTGGCCTGGCCCCCGGTTAAAACCATATCGATGGCTTTTATTTCAACAAAAATAAAAATCAACGAGTACATGATCTGCTCCAGGGGTATAAATATCAATGTAGCCGCACCCAGCACAAAAGCATCGATAATTATCATGGTTCGACTCAGGGGGATTTTCTTTAACTTCCACAGTATCTGAGCCAGTGCATCGCCTCCCCCGGTGGAAGCACCGGAAAAATAAATCAACCCGAGGCCCAAACCGACAATTGCACCCCCATAAAACGCAGCCAATAAAATATCATCCGTGACCCGGGGTATCTTGACGATAGAGAAAAAATCGATCAGTGCGTTCATTAAAATCATGGCATATATGGAACGGGCACCGAAACTTTTTCCCATCAACCGCATGCCTATGGCAAAAACGCCGGCTGTTATTATGAGCGAAGTTGTTCCCACAATGGGCAAACCCGTCAGGTGTTGGGCGATGATCCCGATACCGGTCACCCCGCCTTCTACCATATTCATCGGCAGTATGAAGACCACATACCCACCGGCCGCCAATACAGCACCCACAGTAATCGTCACCCACTGCCAGGCCCTGGCTTGAAGTTTTTTTATCTTAATCTTCGGGCTCATTTTTTTCCTTCCTTGTTAAACTTTCAGAGGCATTATAACGATTTGTCGATGAAAAATCAACCCCACAAGTAGTAGTCCAAAATCCACCACCTGTTTTGGGGCACACATTCCCTGCTTTTCTTTTTCACTTTTTTTCGGTATTAATAAACAAAATCATTTTTTTTCCTTGATCGCTGTGGTCTGGTGATTGATTCGATTTATGTAACTGAGTAACTTTGAATTTATCAATACAAATTTCGATAGATTCTCGTTGGGCGATGGGATAAACGCTTTGCCTTTGCATTGCTTTCGCTTCTTTTCTTCCTCGATTCAATTCCAGTGCCCACGAATTCGGTCTCTGTCCATAATATGTTTTTTTTTGACTGTCCCCTTTTTCCCCACTACGTGGGGTTTTATTATGGCTTTTTTTTGACTGTCCCGAATGTCACTAAGTTAAAATTATTTTTGTGCTATAGGGGCGTGTCGGTGCTCCCCTGGAACGCCCTGTTGAGCCAAATTTTCGAGGACCGAAAATTGGCGAGACGGGTCCCCGGAGCCGATGACCGGCGAAGGGGTGAAGTG
>Ga0105104_10000405_pt1 | contig 32845 bp, 26 predicted proteins | sample PPLLaktember2015_3_FD_87034 | JGI IMG/M metagenome (GOLD analysis project Ga0105104, IMG submission 87034) | Freshwater sediment microbial communities from Prairie Pothole Lake near Jamestown, North Dakota, USA - PPLs Lake P7 Core (6) Depth... | ecosystem: Environmental > Aquatic > Freshwater >... | reverse complement strand
TATTACATAATTAAATATGACGGCGATATTGCAGGAATCATACCACGGCCTAAATCAAATTTCACATAATCAGCCGTTCAACTGCCTAAGTGGATTACCCAAGCCCGAATTATTCGTGCTCAGGCGCCGTAGACGAGAAATCAGTTTGCCCATCCAGGAATGCCTTCTGAAGACGATTCTGACCAGCGCTTGGTGACAAAGTCGCCGCCGAGGACTATATTTGTGGCCCTCTGCAGGTTAACATCATAGTTGAACGAGTAACCACTCTGGATATCCAGTCCCACATAGTTTCCAAAAATCGCCCCGTAGAAGTTTTGTCCGGCCTGCATGGAAATATTGGCGTTTGGAGCATAAATGACGCCGGTCCATGCATTTTTTGCCTTAATCGCCCATGTCTGGGGCGAGCCGGTGCCGGTTCCGTATATCTGGATATGGGAGGGGTCCATAGGGGAGCCATCATACGAGATGCTTGCGCCGGCCATGGAGCTGATATTGCAGGCGACATACAAAAGCAAGGTCGAATCAACATTTACGACGATTTCAGCGCTATTGTCCAGCTTCATAAAATTCGTGACGGCCATCGTGACTGTGCCGCCGCTGATGACAAGTTTACCGATATTGCCCCCGCCATTATCTACACAAAAATTAGCATATACGCCGCTGTTGGCAGGAGTGACTGTTACCGTGGTGCCGTTTGTATGAAGGTCCGGTTTAGCAGGCAGACCTGCCGGTATTGCCGGCTGATAGATTTCCGGAGCCTCTGTCAGTGCATATTTTGTGCCGGTTAAAGTTCCACCGACGGAAATAGTAGAAGCAGGATTTCCTCCTACGCCTACAAACAGGTCGCCTATGACTGAAGAACCGGGCTTTGTAACAACCAAAGAGGTCGTGCTCAAGGTGCCCATCTGAATCTCTAATCCGGCGGCAGAGGCATTTTGTGAATCGTAGGCCTTGGCTGTTGAGTTGGGAGGAAAATTGAGCTGCCCCCGGGCTACGACACCGTATTCGAAACAGCTTTTTCTGCGGATTTTGGCCTGAATTATCCTTTGGAAATTTCCACGTGCACCGATCGAAACAGCAACGTAATTGCCGTCGACCTTATCGACCTTGTAGGAAAAAGCGCCTTCCGTGGCCGGCAGTGTTTCTCCCACCGACATTGGCAGGTCGCTGTCGTCAAGCGTTCCATTTGCAAGCCGGGTGTTCATCTCGCCAACTGCCGCCTCAATCCCGGCGTCTGCGCAGATTCTGCTGGCCATGTCCTGGGATGAACGAATGGCGATAAGGCGTCCCTTTTCACTCAAAGATAATAGTCCTGTGCCTGCAATTAAAAAAAGCATGACTATAAACATCACTATAATCAGGGCGCCGCCGTTTCTCTTATGCGTCATTGATTTCATATTTGTCTCCTTAAGGGCGTTCCCGAAAACGCGTTATCGTCTCTGCCTCCATTTGAACAGACGAATCAACGGGGAAAATGCGTAATAAATGTATCGACAGGAATTGCCCCGGACTTAAGCATACGCCGCGCAAGGACTTATATAAACTTGGTTGTAGAAAGGAGTTTTCGCTATGGCCCAGAAAAGGTGCAAAGCATCGGGCAGGACAGGACAAATAATCACAAAAGATGCTGTTTTGCGTAATACGTCAAAACTTGCGAAAAAAACGCAAAAACCGTATTATTCGCGCCAAAAACGGAGAGGCCGGGATTCGAACCCGGGGTGCGAGTATAACCCACACGACGGTTTAGCAAACCGTTACCTTAAGCCGCTCGGTCACCTCTCCAACTACGGCCCGGCGTTCCTGGCAATCGCCTGTTTCTATGGCTTTTGCCTTCGCCGAGACGAGTCCGAGACAATAGGTTAGTTTAGTGATTGAATCGAATTATTGCAAGCGCATAAAAAAGGGATTGCCTCAGGTCTTGATTAGAAGCTTTGTGATTGTTCCGAGGAATTTGAAACCAATCCGGCCGTGGAATATGCGATTATGCGTTTTGGATCGGTATCAATCATCGCCGCGAAGGCCGCGACAATCTCGTTTATCAGAATAATAGGTGACTGTGGGGCTGTTGAAAAAGTTGAGATTGCCACGTCGCTGCGCTCCTCGCAATGACAAAATGTGCGTTTCTGCGTCATTGCGAGCGTAGCGAAGCAATCTCAAACGTTAAATGCCGAGTTTTTCAACAGCCCCACTGTCCCTAATTAAACCCTAATTAAACCCGCCTGCGCGGGAATGACAAAATGTTTCTCGAATAACAATAATCCTGGATTTACGTAGATTTGAGGATGGCCCAGCGGAATTTGGCGGAGGAGGAGCGGGGGTTTGCGGCGATTTCTTCGAATTGCGGGATGACGGGGTCTTCGGAAGCGGACTGGTATATGCCGTCCATAACGCCTTCCTTAAAGGCCTTTTTGACGATGCGGTCTTCGCCGCTGTGAAAGCTGATTATGCCGATTCGGCCGGCGGGACGCAGGCAATAGGGGGCGGTTCTTAAAAGCTCCCTTAACGCGCCGAGTTCATCGTTGACTAATATGCGAAGCGCCTGAAACGCAAGAGCTGCCGGATGAAGCGAGGGGGAATTAGAATCGCGACGCTCTTGCCGCCAGATTTTCTTACTAATGCCTTTGGCTTCGAAAACCACATCGACAAGCTGTGATGTCTGCGCAAATGGCTCAAAAGCGCGCTGGGTAACAATCAGGCCGGCGATATTTTCACGGTCTGGCTCGTCGGCCAGCTCCAAAAATGCCTTAGACAGTTTTGCTTCTGAAAGGGTGTTGAGCAAATCCGCTGCGGTAAGCTTTAACCGGTCATCCATACGCATATCGAGCGGGCCGTCGTATTTGTAGCTCAGCCCTCGCTCGGGATTGTCTATTTGCATACTCGATACGCCTAAGTCCGCAAAAATAATATCACAGCCGGCGAGATTTTCTTTTTTAAGCACCTTGGCGATGCCTGCGAAGTTACTGCGATGAAAACTGACGGGCACATTCTCAGTGCTTAGCCGAAGGCGGGTGCGTTCAAGTTCTGCGATATCGATATCTAATGCAATTAATTTCCCCGTTGGGCCGATGCGTTTGAGGAACTCGGAAGCGTGGCCGCCGTATCCGACGGTGCAGTCGATGACGATTTCGCCTGGTTTCGGATTCAGACAGGTTACAATTTCCTCTGTGAGGACGGGAATATGCGAGCCGGCGGGCGTTTTGCCTTTCGCGAGAAGATGGTCTTTCAACTCGGGGTAGGCATCGAGATTGTGCTCCTTGTATTTTTCCTCGTAGCTTTTCGGGTGCGTGCCGCTGTATCTGGGTCGTCTCGGCCGCTTTGGCGTCGGCTGGGGATTATTTTCGGATTGGTCATTCATACCAGCCGCTGTAATTAATAAATTCAGGATTCTTTGTATTCGAAGAAATCGAAGTCGGCGTGAACGGATGCGCCGGACAGGTCCTGACAGCACAGGCCCGCGAATGCCCCGGTGAAACAGCCGTCTTTGCAGTATTCGTCGCTGAGGCGCGAGGCGTCGAGCGACGGGCCGATTTTTTTCCAGGATTTTTCGTCGAAGCTATAGGAAAATTGCAGCTTTCCGTAATCAAATTCAGCCCTGAGAAAACAGGATTTGCTCTCCAGGCGGACGTCGTCAAACTCAGTGTAAGAGCCGTTGTCGGAGGATACAATACCGAGGATTTTACCCTGTTTCTCGTCCCGGCTGACGCGGAGATAGAAAAAGTTCTGGAGGTCATAAAAGAGGACCAGCCCTGCCATTTGCTGGAAGTTTTCCGGTTCGAACTCGACGGATGTTGTGACCGCGCATTTGAAAGACGTAAGACGGCGGGCGATGAAGCTCTGCTGGTGCGAGGAGAAAAGCGATTCTCTTCCCTTAAGGCGCAAAAAGCCCGGGCGATCTTTCAAGCTAAGCCATGACTGGTCAGGCGGGACGCGCAGTGAGCTGAGATGAACGCTAAGTTTATCGGAATTGAAATCGTCCCTCGGAGATTCAGCAGGGAATTCGTAATTTGGTAAATCGGGCGAATCGACTGAGACTAACGGATTATTGCCTCCCTCGACGCGAATCCAGCCATCGTTTGTCCAGAAGCATTTCTGAATTGCTGTTTCTCTTCCGAGGACACTGCGCAGCTTGGGGTCGGCTTCGCTTTTGAGGGGCCTGCCGCAGAGATGCGCCAGGTACCAGACGCCGTTTTGCGTTTCGACCAGCGAGCCGTGACCTGCCCGCTGTAATTCGAGCTGTGGTTTTCCCGCGGAAGTCAGAATGGGATTTGTCGGGTCAACCTCGTAGGGACCGAAAAGGTTTTTGGAACGCGCCATAGTAACGGCATGTTTATAAAATGTGCCGCCCTCGGCGGTGAGAAGATAGTAATAATCGCCTTTTTTGTAAATATGAGGGCCTTCGACGAGACTGATTTTGGTGCCCTGGAATATATTTTTAACCGGGCCTACGAGCTTCTTTTTCTGCGGGTCATATTGCTGGATGACGATGCCTGCGAAACAGCCCTTTATTGCGGCGTGCTCATCTTCGTTGGCGCCTGAATCATCGACGGGCTTATCGATGACTTTTATTTTGCGATGGTCCCAGAGCATATTGAGGAGCCATTTTTTGCCGTCTGAGTCGTGGAAGAGTGAGGCGTCGAAGCCGCTCGAATTAAGGAACACCGGCTCCGACCATGGGCCTTCGATATTTTTGGCGGTGATGAGATAATTATAAACGTCTTTATAAGGGCCTTTGTATGACTTGACGTTGGAGTAAATCAGACAAAAGAGGCCGTCGCAGTAGCTCAGGCAGGGGGCCCACACGCCGGATGAGGTAATGTTTCCTTTTAAGTCGAGCTGGCTGGTTTGCGTGAGGGGATGGGTGAGCAAACGCCAGTGGACGAGGTCTTTGGAGTGATGGATTTGCACACCGGGGAACCATTCGAATGTGCTGGTTGCGATATAGAAATCGTCAGCGACGCGCAATATGGAAGGGTCCGGATTAAAGCCGGGTAAGACAGGGTTCTGTATTTTTTTCATATCAACCTTTTGCACCGAATCTAAGGTGCCCGTAATTTTCCTGGAAGTTGCCGTATTCTGCATAGATTGCATATTTATAGCTAAGTCGGCGTGTATTTGCAAAGGATTTCTTATGCCGGGAAGGTGAAATACCCGCAGGGGCATGGGAAAGGGCTTAAGACCGCTAAAATTTATTTATTACTGGGCCGCAAGCCAGTCATCGGCAAAGGTCTCAAGGTCGCTGAGCAGGACTGAGCCATCATGGATGAAGTCAAAGCCGCTGCACCAGTTATTCGACGAGCCGCAATTAGTTTTTCTCCACTGCGAACCGAAATCAGCAAAATCTCTGAAGTTGCCCGCCCTGGAAAACTCAATTTCGATAAAGTCAACGTAGAACCAGCCCCAGAAATGCTGGATGCGCACGGTGTTGGAGCCGGCGTTCAGTGTTATGTTTCCGAACACAAAAGTAGCCCAGGTGGTGTTGGTATTTGTGAAAGTAGGCGACCATACCTCCGCACCATTCACCAGGACCGTATTTGGCTTGTCGCCTGAGCCGTTCGGTATCAGATACCTGATGACCATCGGGAAACTTCCCGCCTTGCCTGAATTTACGGTAAAGTTAATTCCCGTTCCCCCGGCTGCGTTAAAGTACCTCGAACCGGTCCCGGAATAGCCGGGGTAGTAGGTGATGTTAACTGGTCCGTCGCTGACAGCATTTTCCGCTTCGTAGCGCATAATCTTCGGCGGCAACGGAATTCCGACTGTTATATTGACGTCCTGAGAATCGCTCCTAAGTCCGTTGTTGTCCGTGGCTATGGCGAGAAGGGCATATTCCCCCGGAGGCACATTAGTCCAGGTAAAGCCGAAGGGCGAATTGGTATCCTCGCCCAATTTGACATCGTTTTTGTAAAATTCCACTTTGACGACAGCGCCAAAGGGGTCGCAGGCGTCGGCGGAAATCGTGATATCATCGCCTGAAAGAAACTCTGCGCCCTGGGCAGGTTGAGTAATCGAAACGACCGGCGCTCCGCCCTCGACGGGATAGTGCTTCCAGTCAATCAATTCATCGAGGGTAATAATATCTTCATCGTGATAGACGGTATTCAGGAAGGTTTGATCTGTGTCGTGAATAAATTCGCCCGACCAGACAGAAAACCAGCTCCACCATACTCCATAGCTTCTGATGTTGTTGGGGTTAGGAACGATTCCCGATTCAGACAGCGCTACCAGTTTGACCCCTTCGTGACGGCTCTGAGTATCCTGCCAGAACCCGGCCATGCTGGCGTTTGGGTCGCTGGGATAAATATCCATTCCCACAACGTCAACATAGGCGTCGCCGGGATACCATGACGCATCGCCGACTGTATAAACCCAGATGAGGTTGTGCAGGCCGTGATAATTTACAAAGCGGTCGTGCATCAGCCGCCACAATTCGATAAAAGGAGCGGGGCCTTTTGCTCCCCACCAGAACCATCCGCCTGAGGCCTCGTGAAGCGGCCGCCATAAAACAGGCAGATTGGCGTCCTCAAATTTTTGTAATTGAACCGCGATGGCGTCGAGGTCGCGAAGCACAAGCTGGTATCTCGTGCCGCAGGGGTCGTCAAGGACCGCATTAATATCGAATGTCGTGGCGTGGGTATAAAATCCTCGCCACCATTCGTGGCCTGGAGTATCAATCAAATCGGTAGGGGCGTTCCAGTGCCAGCTTAAGCTGACCATCCCGCCGCCGGTATCGGCCCAGCTTATTTCGCTTTCGACCTGGCCTGTCGGATTGGCGCCGTGTTCGACGCGCGAGGGCGAGTATTCCATTAAGTCAAAAACGCCAATGGCGGGTTCTTTTCCTGTAACAGAATAGATGTAGTCAATTTCGCTCATTTCCTGCTGGCCTGAAAGGACCTGCATGCCGTAATAATCAACCAGATACGACATAAGCGATTTCGTTTCGCTGGTGGCGTTGGGGTCGGTGAGTGTTTTTGGGGGGCGGGTAAGTGCTGAAGATACGTTTAACGGCGCGATAACAAACGCTAAGACTATTGCTAAAACTGCGAGGCGTCCCTTTTGTTTCATAGGTCTATTATACCAAATAAAAATCCGGTCTGAGGCGGAATTTGAAGAAAATTTGACTAAATACCCGTCAACCAGGCGTCGGCAAACGTCATCAGGTCGTCGAACAGGACGGAGCCGTCGCGGTTAAAGTCGAACGCGCCGCACCAGTCATTTCCCGAGTTGCAGCCGGCCTGGTTCCACTGACCCGCAAACTCATTGAAAATCCTGAATTCAAGAGAGCAGGGCGACAGGTATATGCCGTCAATGACCTGTTCGCCGAAAGCCGGTCCCTGCCAGGAGACCGAAATATTATCGTTACCCGTGCCTGCCTTGTGCAGGACTTCGATATAGTATTTTTGGCCTGCCGTAAGCGCTATTGGCGAGGATTGGGGGGTGCCGGGGGTATTGGCTATCATCGCGATATTGGCGGGAGTATCGTCGGTGGAAAGCCATAATTCAGCGCTATCGTCTGCGGTAATCGAGAAGGTATAGTCGCCGGTTGTTACAGGGTTCAAATATGCTCGAATTCGTGAGCCGTAATCGTCGGCCCAGTTTGCCGGGCCTTGGAGTTTCAAAATCAGCTCTTTACCCATAGGATTACTGGGATAATTGTCATCCGAGGTAAGGTCGCTGACTGCTGTTCCAGCGATACCCGTCCACCATTCTGAAAGGGCCACTCCTGTGCCCGCCGCGCCTAAGACGGTGATATTGATGGGCAAAGACAAGGTCGAATTACCGTCATTATCGGTTGCCTTGGCGGTGAGAATATAAAGACCCGTCGGGGCGTAATTCCAGTTGTAAGAAAAGGGGGCGATTGTGTTTTCACCGAGTTTTGTGGTTCCCTCGAAGAACTCGACTTTTGTTACCGAGCCATCGGAATCTATCGCGTTTACATCGATAGTGATATTGACGTCTTTGGCGAAAATTGAGGAGTTTGCCGGCGCGGTAATAGAAACCGAGGGCGCGACGTTAGGCAGGGGGGCAGCGCCGACCTTCAATACGAACCCGACAATCACTTTACGGGCGGTGCCTGAGGAATGAGTTACACTGGGCGTTTCAGCGACTCCTGTCGCGGGCTTATTTCCATCTATGCCGTCGGAAGAACCCATCGTAGAATAATGCGCTATGCCTAAATTAAAATTGTTGTTTAACGTGAATGTGCCGTTTGAGCTGCTTACAGCGGCTTCAATAACCATATCGTTACGGTTTGTGGCAAGGGCAGTGGTTGTTTTTGTGGGATTGCTGCTTCCAGCGTTGCTGTCGATGGCGCCGAGAGGGGTGGTCTGGTCAACGGTTCCGAAAAATGCACTGGAATAGGCGATGTCGGCAGGAGTGCCGGTCCAGTTTGGAGCAAAGGTTCCGGTATCGTCTGCGGCGACGATATTGGCCTCGTTGAGGATATATGCCGCGACATAAATCCTGTTGGAACCACCGGGGTTATACTGGTCGATGATTTTCGTCATAGTTCGCCCGCCGTAAGTGACGGAATCAAGAGTTACTCCGGAAAGGGCGAGCTCAGAGTGAACAAGGAAAATCAGGGCGCGGTCATCTCCGGCTTCTTTGGCGTGGGTAAGGCCTGCGACCCACGAGCCGAGAGTATGAACATTTATTACGTTTTCGGGCGTGGCTGAAACCTCGCCGGAATTATTGGATTCGTTCCAGGATGTATCGACGGTGGTAACGACATAATAATAGGGCGTGCCTCCGACGACATCGTAGTCGGCGAAGCTTGAGCCGGCTAAAAATGAGGTATTCTGTTTGACGTAGCCGGCGCCTGAAGAGAGCGAACGATAGACGTTGTAGCCGGCAAGGTCGCTTTCGGTGTTGTCGTTCCAGTCGAGGATTACTACTCCCTGGCCTGCCGTCGCGGATAAATTTGTCGGAGGGGCTGGAGGCGTAGTGTCGGCTTCACCCGCGGAAAGCGCAACTGTCGTAATGGAATTGGCGGGCACAGACAATGGATTGGTAAAACCGCCTATGAGGATACAATTTTGCGTTGAGGACGAACGGTAAACATCGCTGTCGGCGATGGAAAAACCGGAGAAGGAAAGCGTGAGGTTCATATCGGTAGAAGCTGCGGTATTGATTATTACGACGCTAAGCTGGTTATTGTCGGGGCTGATATAGGCGGATATCCTCAAATTGGTTGAGTTGGCGTCGGCATCGACCCGCTGCCAGTTGGGGTCTGTGAATTTTGAATAATGCTTCATCGCGTAATAAACAGGGTTTATGGTGGGAGTGGGCGTTGTTAAACTCACCAGGCCGCTTGGAGACGCCCAGAACAGCTCCCAGTATAAATAAGCTGTTGCTTCTTCAACGGTCAGGGCGTTATGCATCAGGATAGCCAGATTCATTTCATCTGTAAATGTGAAGGGGCCGCCCTTGGAAAATTCCGTCTGCAGCAGGGGCCTGTCGCCAATCTGCGATTTGAGGGTGGCCATCGGGGTCATAAAGCCGTCAGGTGAATCGGCACTTCCGTCGTAGAGATGATGGGAATAACCATAAACATTGGATTTATCGGTTGCGGTTAATGCGTTGACGTAGTTTGTGGTTCCGCTTACGCTTTGATTTTCGGGCGCGAGGAGTTTCGGCCGGTTCGGCATCGAATTAAGATTAGTGTATAAGGCGGCGAAACCCTGTTGATAACCGGCGTGGGTCGCATTTTCCGTAGGGTCCCAAAGGCATGTGTCCCAGTCGGCCTCCCAGCCGGGTTCGTTTTGCATATTCACATAATAGGTGTTTACCCCCGCACCGGACCAGGCGGTCAAGCTGTCTCTCCACCACTGCGCGAATTCGGCGTATCGGTAATTTCCATTAACATCTTTGGCTAACGTTCCGCCTACCGTGGTGCCAGTGCTTTTGAGGGAGGCCGGTGGAGACCATGATGAATTCATAACACGAATGGGATGGCCCAAAGAGGCCTCGCCGGCCGCGACGATTGTGGCTGAGCGGGTGATGTAGCCGCTATCCGTGCCATAAGTATTGCGAACGCGGTATATATCAAGACCCAAATCTCCGAACATTGTGTTATAAAGATTGGTTCTTGTAGGTTCCGAATAATTCAAAACGCTGCTCTCATACCATGCGCCTGCAGCGCCAAAGCCGTCGAGGACCTGATGGCGGACGCTTGTATTAACAGTGCCCGTTGCATTTGGGCTGGGCGGGGCAACCTCAGGGCCGAATACGCTTGCGTCATCAACGTAGATATCTGTCCCGCTGACGGGGCCTTCAAAATATACTAACAATTCAGTAAGAGTGCCGTTTACGGTCAAGGTATAATTGCCGGTAATTTGAACCCAGTTGCTGCTGTTGGCAGTGCCTGTGGCTACATTTGCCCATGTTTGTCCGCCGTTGTCAGTTTTCTGAACAGACATTTTGACGGTGGCGCTTCCCGTGCTGATTCTTACCCAGGCGGAAAACTGGTAGGATTGTCCAACCACCAATTTATTCAAAACGTTCTGCTGTATTCCATTCCATTCCGCTGTTCTGCCTGTGGCCCTGCCGCAATAAGTGCCTCCGTGGGGAGTTGGCGTTTGAACTGCGCTGATTGAGGCGCTGTGGCCGGCCCAGCCGGTAGTGTTTCCGGTTTCAAAGCCGGGATTGGTCAATATATTAACACTTGCCCCGAAGGCCGTTCCTGATGAAAGAACTAAGATGATAGACAGAAAAAGGGAAAAATCAGCGAAATGGCCGCAAAAAATGGCGTTTTTAGCACTTTTCATCACAAAACCCCTGTTAACAGCTTCTCCTCGCGGGGCCGGAGGTGTGAAAACGAGGCGAAAACAGGCCGGCCCCTGCTATTTTAGATACCGTCAGTAAACGATTACTGAACAACCTCTATTTATAGCTAAACACAGAGGGTAAGTCAAACTTTTAATTGAGAAAAGGCATTATTTTTGCCCCTTTCCCCGCGATATAACCGTTTCAGGGCGGTTTTCGGGGTAAAATAAAAAAATATTTTAAAAAAAGCTGGACAAGGGTGGGCAGCGATGATAATTTATAAGTAAACGTTTACTTGACGTTCAAAGCTAAGGTTATGGTGGATTAGATGGCTGTGACACAGAACAATGGTGTGCCGACAATCAAAGAAGTAGCCGCTCATTGCGGAGTCAGCCAGGCCACAGTCAGCAGGGTATTAAACGGCAATTATAAAAACGGTTTTTCGGTAAGGCGGGAAGTTCATCAAAGAATCATCGATGTGGCAGGCGCACTCGGATACCGTCCAAATCTCGCGGCCAAAAATCTTGTCCAGCAGCAGACCCAGATAATCGCGATTCTCGGCACCGACGTGGCATTGGGCTGGCCGGGCAATATTTATCAGTCAATAGTCGATTCTACCGTCAAGATGCTTCATGAAGACAGCTATGACGTTTGCATGAGCGTTCCGAACCTTAATCAAAACCGCAGCGAGCTGCCGTCGTGGAAGGTTGACGGGGCGATCGTTCTTCAGGACTGTTCCCCTGAAACCATCGAGGATATGGAGAGGTCGGGACTTCCTTACGTGGTAATCAACGGCGTTGGAGGCCCGAGCGGCTCATCGGTAATACCGGATGATATTGAGGGAACGCGGTTGGCGGTGCAGCACTTAATTGACCTGGGACACACACAGATAGCTTACGCAGGCCCCACCAGCGGGCATAAAAAACACAGAAGTATCACCGACCGTCACGATACATATCTTTCAGAGCTGGCCAAATTCGGGCTTACGCCTATACCAAACCATGACAAGGTATTCAGCTCGGCGACTGCGTTTCTGGCATCATCAGTAATGAAGCATCGCGCGACGGCGATTTTGGCTTATGACCATATCGAGGCGATGAGAATCCTTCACGGCGCCCATACATTAGACATAGAGATTCCCAAACAGGTCAGTTTGGTTTGTTTTAACGACGAATACCTGTGCAGCATCGTTACGCCGCCTTTGACGACGGTGGCGGTGCCTTCGAGACAAATGGGTCAGATAGCGGCCAAGATGCTGCTTACGAATCTGAAGTCGCCGGCGGAATACAAGCCGGAGTGCGTGAAACTTCCGTTGAGCTTAGTGGTGCGGTCTTCGACGGCGGTGCCTTTGAATAAAACAATGGAAAATTTGTCTTAAGCAGAAAACAAAAAGGACGTGGTTGGCCGGTAGAATCGGCTGATAAAAAGTAAAAATAAAAAAAGGGTGATGTATCGAAATTTGTCAGGAGGTTACGTTATGATGAAAATGAAATTAGTCACGAGTATAATATTCATCCTGATCGCTGTTGGAGCGGCGTCGGCGGCTGAGGTCATAAACGTTGACATCAAGGGCTATGGCAGCGAAACCCCTTATGTCGGCAACGGCGCATACGACGTCGGCGACGACACGGAATGGACCGTCTATTACGGCGGATGGGGCATGCCTGTCGGCTCGGCAAGAAGCGAGGGGCTTCAAACCAGCAGTCAGGGATGGTATTGCGGTGTTTATGCCGCGCAGGTCTGGCTTGGCGATACGGGTGAGGACCATTCATTTCAGTGGGGTTCGGGCCTGATGGATGACGGATTTGTCGCCGACATTGGTAACGAGCCGAACCTTGCTATTTTCGGCGATGGAGGATTCCAGGGAATTTATGATATTTATGTTTATGGCAACGATGCGGGCAGCTTTAAGCTCGGATACTACGGGATCGTCACAGAAAAGACAGTAACCGGGGGCGTAGCCGCGGGCACGTTTGTTGAGGGCGGCAACTACGTTGTTTTCCAGGACGTTGACGTCAATGACCCGTATTCCGGCAGTATATATATTGCCTATACCGCCAAGCTTAACGGCTTACAGTTTGTCAAAAAGAAAGAACCGGTCTCCGTCGGCAACGGCACTACAATTCCGGCGGCAAGCTGGGACGTGGCGGGCGAAAGAAACGTCCAGTCGGACGACCCGCAGGGTTATGGCCTGGACACTTTCGGCGGCTCTGTCGGCTTCTTAGAGTCAGAGGAGTTTATGGCTTATGATATCACGGTCGATGACGCCAATAAGGGACAGTATCAGATTGGCCTTGATGTTAATACAGCGGGACAGTACCGGCTTACAAAAATGAATATGTATCTTGATGACAGATACCTCGGAGACGTCAATTACCTGGTTGTGGACCCTGTGGCAGGCAAAACTACCGTAGTTACAACTAATCTTTTTGCGGGTAACCACACGGTCAAATGGCGTTTTCCGCCGAATACCGACTGGGGATTCAACATTGTTGACGTGAATTTTGTCCGCGTCGGCGATGCCGTTATGAATAACTGCGACGACGTCTCAAAATACGGTTTGTTCTATGACGCAGATATTACGACAACGGACGTCAGTCTGACGCCCAACTGCGCTGTAAATATATACGACCTCGACGCAATGGTAAGTAACTGGCTGAAAAGTCAATAACCCGGATGTGTATCCGTGAAATTATGAACTTATAGTTGTGATGAAAAGTGCTATGAAAATGGCGTTAAAAAGGAGAGGTACTCTGAGATATAAAGTTGGATTAACGATTGTGACACTGGGACTAATCTGCCTGTCAATGGCCGGCGTGGCGACGGCGGGCGGGGTAGTGAAAACTCTTTACGTGGACGGTAACCAGATTGGCAAGGGCATTGGTCCTGCGCCGTTAAGTGCTCCCTATTCGCGGCTGACCATCGGCGCCGAGGGAAGCGCATGGTACCGGTATAACGAATTTGCAGGCAAGATTGACGAATTCGCGGTTTACAACGGTGTATTAAATGACGCCAATATTACCGCGCACTATACGGCAGGCCCTGCGGGATACGTTGCGGCTGTGACGGCGAGCAATCCCCGGCTTTATTTAAGGTTCGAAGACGCCAACAGCAATAACAACAGCAGGGCGTTAAACAGCGGTTCGGCCGACGTTAACGGTATATATATTGACGGGGTTACGCTGCCGGCAGGATACGTGGGCAAGGCCGCGTCGTTCAGAGGCGCCATTGCCGACGCCAACGGCGACTGTATTGATGTGGCAGATGAGTATCAATACCTGACATTAGACAACCTGACGGTTGAGTTCTGGATTAACACCACACAGGCATCTGATTTTCCGCGGCTTTTCCAGCATAATAACGGCCAAACGGAAATGGGCGGTTATGGAGCGATGTATGCAGCGGGCACTGATGCGATAGGCATCATAGGCGGCGGCGATACGGATTATGTCAATATTCCAGACCCGAACCTGAATAACGGCGCCTGGCATCATGTCGTTATTACATACGCCACAACACGTGATTACGCGACCGAGGTCCTGGCCGACGACCCATGCGTCTATCTGAAATTCGAAAATACGCTGGCGATAGATTCTTCTGTAAACCACTGGTACGTCGGTTATGGCTCCACAGCCAAGGCCCAAAAAACCACAGGCGGAATAGGTAATTCTCTTTTACTTGATAATTCGATAATGGTAGGCACTCCTCCCGATACCCATCCGGATTCTGTGGCTTATACCTGGAACAATTACAATGGCATATTCGAAAGAGAAGGCCCGCCGTTTGGCGGCAATGATGACATGTACGCTTTTGCTCCGAGCGACATAACCTTTGAATTATGGATAAAGCGCGCTCCCGGGATTACGCCTCATCAATACGGGATGCTGTTCCAGCAGACGGGCGGTTATACCAGAGAACCCAACGGCCCCGGACTTGGCACTATCGATATTGACCCCATTGACCCGAATGTGCCGGTATTGCGAGTGATGGCTGGAAGCCAATGGTGGTATCCGGGCGTGAATACTCCTAACGACGTGGATAACTGGCATCAATTAGTCGTTACTTATGATGAAAATGAAGTAAACCCCGGGCACGATATGGGCGTTCAATTGTATGTGGATGGCGTTCTTGCCGGTTCAACAACAATTGTTGATGCTGTCAATTACGAGGCGCTGCTTGGACCCGAGCTTTCCCATATTATGATTGGCGCTATGAATGACAGGGGTTGGCCTTATAACGCCTTCGGCGGATATATTGACGAATTCTCGATTTACGCGGGCGTCCTGAGCGCTGACCGCGTGGCGGCACATTATGCGGCGTGGCAGCCATCAAGTTGTGCCGAGGCCATAGAAAGAGGTCTTGGATTAGAAGGCGATTTGGACGGCGATTGCGACGTTGACTTCTTCGATTACGCTATATTTGCTTCCGAATGGCTATTATGTAACGACCCGGCCAATCCGAATTGCGTAGATAACTGGTAACGGTTTTTTAATAAGTCGATAGTTAAATTAAAGTTAGATTGCGTTAAGAGTTAGTGGATGTACTAATCGTGGCTCGTCGCTCGTGTCTCGTCTCTCGAACGAGTCACGAGATACGGGTTACGAGTCACGAATTTTAAAGAGGTGATTTATGAGAAGATCAAAAGGATTTACACTGATTGAACTATTGATAGTAATAGCGATTATCGCACTATTGATGGGTATTCTTATACCGGCCCTGACCAAGGCCAAGGCCCAGGCAAACAGGATTGTCTGCGCCAATCACCTCAAGACCCTTATGACGGCCAACTATATTTACACAGAATCATGGGAAGGAGCTTTCTGCCCTGTTATTTATGGAACTTTTGCAAGGGGCACTAATCCTGTTACGTGGTTGATAAATAAACCTTTCAGGAAATATATAGCAATAGACCAGCAGAAAAGAGGCAAAAGAGGCGATTCGCTTGGTGAATATGATGTGCCTGCTGAATACCTTTGTCCTGCCGACAAGATAAGCACTGACCCGATAAATGCCACAAGCGGAGTTTTGTGCAGCTATGGGTATAACTTTACCGAATGGGCTGCGTCAACTACAGGAACCGGCTGGTTGCCTCCCGTTCTCAAAGTGGGCGAATATTACTATGGAGGAGCTAAAGTACAAAATATTAAAAAACCTTCTGAAAGACTTGCCTTTATTGACGGTATTGACTGGTGGGTTAGCTGGAAGGGCGCTGATTATAAAGAAGGCTGGGATAAACGAGGTCAGGCAACTATTCTTGAATACAAGACTGATCGTCCCCCCGATAAGCGGCAAGTCTGGGGGCCTGTATTTTATCGCCATAATGAAGGCGCCAACGTGGCCTTTTATGACGGTCACGTAACTTGGATGCGCAAAGCTGAGGTTTTTAATAACAAAGATTATGACGCCCATCCCAGAAGACCTGGAATGTGGGTTACAGACGCTAGTTTTTATATTCAGAAGCATCCTGAAGCGAATTAACCATCGCAATTAGATTTTGACCATTATAATCTCTGAACCTGGAAAGGATTCCATGACGACATCGTTCTTTCAAAGCAATCCTGATATTTAATTCCTTTCTTAACAGTTTTACGCTAAAATTGCGTACCTGCGAAAAATAATCGAGAGGTGATAGATGCAAGAAGGAATGAAGAAACTTTCGTTTTGGGAAAAGACGGGATACAGTTTAGGCGACGCGGCGGCGAACTTCGTCTTTATGACGATGATTCTTTTCCAGGCGAATTTTTACACGGATGTATTCGGAATCACAGCCGGTGCCACGGCAGCTATTTTACTTTGCGCACGATTGTGGGACGCGTTCGCCGACCCGATTGTGGGGGTGCTTGCCGACAAGACAAAAACAAGATGGGGCAAATTCAGGCCGTGGGTGCTGTTTACGGCGATTCCATGGTGCGTAGTGATGATTCTCGCCTATACGACGCCCAAAGGATGGAACATGGGCGCGATGATAGCATACGCCGCAATAACCAATATCATGCTTATGTCAATCTATTCAATGAATAACATGCCGTATGCAGCTCTTGGCGGGGTGATGACGGGCGACGTCACTGAGCGGGCAAAGCTTAATTCATTTCGTTTCATTTCGGTAAACACGGCCCAATTTATTGTCGGCGGATTGACCCTGCCGTTAGTCGCCAAATTTGCCGTGGGCCATGATGTTCAATATGGCTGGCGCATAACGATGACAATCTGGGCTGTTTTGTGTTTTGTTTTTTTCCTAATTACGTTTTTCAGCACAAAAGAGCGGATTCAGCCGCCGCCGCAGCAAAAATCGGATATCGTCGCGGATTTCGCCTGCCTGATTAAGAATAGTCCGTGGATGGTGATGTTCGCCATGACGCTGATACATTTCGCGATTCTGTCATTTCGCGGCGGCGCACTATACAATTATTATCATCACTATGTCGACAAGGCGGCTATGTTTGACTGGGTGCAAAAACTGGGATTAACCGGTCCTGCGTTATTGCCTGGACAGCCAAAACCCGGAGGTATTCTCGAATGGCTCGGATATATTGTGCATACGGACAAAGCCAGCCTGGCTAATTCCAATGTCGCTGACGTTTTTAACAGCATCATCAATATGATTGGCACGGGCGTTACAGTAATTGTTCTGCTTATGTCACCGATACTATCCGTGAAATTCGGCAAGAAGGCCGTCGCGGTATGCGGTTTCGGAATGGCAGCCCTTGGCACCTTTGCGTTCTATTTGCTTGGCCCCACTAACGTAAATGGTATGGTGTTATTAACGATTATGATAGCGATATGCTATGCGCCGACGATACCGCTTATATGGGCAATTTACGCAGATGTGGCGGATTATTCTGAATGGAAAACGGGAAGGCGATTCACCGGTATTGTTTTTGCCACTATCTGCTTTGCGTTAAAAATGGGATTGGCGCTTGGCACTTCATCGTTCCTCTGGTTTATGGCGGGATTTTTCAAATACGATACAAAACTTCCTGATTTGCCTGAGGCGGTTCAAGGTTTCAGAGTATGCAGCGGGATTGTGGTTGGCCTGCTCTTTGCCATATGCACCATCCTGCTCATCTTCTACAAGCTCAACAAACGCCTGACCATCCAGATGGCCGACGAATTGGCCGAGCGGCGAAAACAGTTCAAATATGAGTAAACTTGAATATGAGGAGTCAGATTATGAAGATGCGAATATCGGCATTAACGGCATTATGTTTAACAGTGTTATTTTGCGGCTGTGCGAAAGGGGATGAGCCGGTGCTTAAAGACGCGTTCGCTAAGCAATTCCTGATGGGGGCGGCCCTCAATGATGACGTGGTTTCAGGTAAGGACGCCCAGGCGGCGGCTATCGTCGAAAAGCACTTCAATACTATCACCCCCGAAAACGTGATGAAGTGGGCGGTGATTCATCCGGAGACGAACAGGTATGACTTTGCGGCGGCGGACCGATTGGTAGAATTTGGGCAAAAGAACAAGATGTTTATCATAGGCCACACGCTGGTCTGGCAAAACCAGATACCTGACGGGGCGTTCAAGGACGACTCCAATAACCTTCTCGGCAGGGACGCGATGCTTGGCCGGATGAAAGACCATATCTTTACCGTCATGGGCCGATACAAAGGCAAGGTCAATGGCTGGGACGTTGTCAATGAGGCATTGAGCGACGAAGGCACGCTTCGCAAAACCAAGTGGCTCGAAACCGTCGGCGATGACTTCATCGTAAAGGCATTCGAATATGCCCACGAGGCGGACCCGAACGCGGAATTGTATTATAACGATTTTTCACTCGATAAGCCGGCAAAGTGCGAGGCAACGGCCCGGCTCGTAAAAGACCTCAAGGCAAAAGGTTTGCGCATCGATGGGGTCGGTATTCAGGGCCACTGGGGGATGAATTATCCTTCTCGCGAGGACCTCCAGGCATTTATCGACGCTATGGCGGCGGCAGGCGTCAAGGTTATGGTTACTGAACTCGACATCGACGTTTTACCGAGCGCAAATCAATATCGCGGCGCCGATATCAACGTAAAGGTCGAGCTACAGAAGGAATTGAATCCTTATGCCAATGGCCTTCCAGATGAAATGCAGAAAAAGCTGGCAGACCGTTATGCGGAGCTTTTTGGGATATTAGTCAAAAACGCCGACAAAATCGACCGCGTTACCTTCTGGGGCGTTTACGACAAAACAACCTGGCTGAATAACTGGCCGGTGAGGGGTCGCACAAGTTATCCGCTTCTTTTCGACCGCGATTATAAACCAAAGCCCGCCTTTGACGCCGTAATTAAAACCGCACCTGCAAAATGATTTTCAACGTTAAGCAGCTATGCCTTGTGCGCCAGTAAGGACTCTAATTCCTTTTCCATTTCGGGTTTATAGCAGCCGCGTCTTGCTGCGCCGTTGCATTTTGCCCGATGGAGAAGAATCTGCTGCGCTATCTCGACGTTTTCGTCCCGGCCTTTCCAGATTTCCAAAGCCAGCTGCTGAATCGCGCGGGAATATGAAAAGGTCAAGACCCATGGTAATCTCGTCTTGTAATTGGCGTTCATAGCGTTCAATCTCGCCGAAGCCAGTTCATAAGGTTGTCCGCCGGATAAAAATGCTACACCCGGAACTGCGGCTGGAACGCATCGCAACAGACAAGTTACCGTCGCCTCGGCGACCTGCTCTACGCTATCCTGCTTGGGGCAGTTAATTCCCGGCAAAACCATGTTGGTCTTGAGAATCAAATGCTCCAAAGCCACCCTTTGGACATAAAGTTGGTTGAAAACGGCCCGTAAAACCTCTTCGGTAACCTCGCAGCACCTTTGCATCGAATGGTTGCCATCCATAAGCACTTCCGGCTCAACTATCGGCACTAATCCGGCTTCCTGAGCCAAACCGGCGTATCGCGCCATAGCGCTGGCATTTGCCTCGATACATCCCCGGCTGGGAATACCTTCGCCGATTGTTATCACCGCGCGCCATTTCGCAAACCAGGCGCCCATCTTGGCATACTCGGCAAACCTCTCCCGCAGGCCGTCGAGTCCTTCTGTAATTTTCTCCCCCGGATGAGCCGCCATGTCTCTTGTTCGCTCATCGACCTTGATACCCGGCACAATCCCCAGTTCTTTCATCGCGACAATAAACGGCGTTCCGTCCTTTTTGCATTGCCTTATTGTCTCATCGTAAAGGATTGCGCCGCTGATATATTCCCCCAGCCCCGGCGTGGTCAAAATCATTTCCCTGTAGGCCCTGCGACATTCCTCGGTTTGAGGAATCCCTGCCTTTTCGAATCTCTTGTTGCAGGTAGGATTGCTCTCATCCATCGCCAGAAGCCCTTTTCCCTCGGCGAGCAGCTCTTTTATCGTTTCTTGAAGCTCTTGCGTATTCATTTTCAGTGTCCTTAAATTGTAGTTTTGCGCTTTTACATTAACTTTACACACTATTTCTACGACCCCGACGATTATCCCCCCGTAAAGCCCCATTGGCATCGTGCTTAAATTGACAGGGATTTTTGCTTAATATTGGCCGATAATAAAATAATGAACCAGTCGATAATGGAAAAAATATGTGAATCGCTCGATCAGATTGAGAAAGATAATCAAATCACTATCTTATACGCCTGCGAATCGGGCAGCAGGGCATGGGGTTTCGAGTCATTGGACAGCGACTACGATGTCCGCTTTATTTATTTGAGGCCTGCTCTCTGGTATCTTTCGGTCGAGATAAAACGCGACGTTATAGAGCTTGCCATCGATGAACAGTTGGATATTTCCGGCTGGGATTTACGCAAGGCGCTTCACCTTATGAGAAAATCAAATCCCCCGCTGCTCGAATGGCTCCAATCGCCGATTGTCTACCACGAAAAGAAATCCTGCGTTGACCGTATCCGTTCGATTATGTCTGAATGTTATTCGCCGATTGCCTGTTTTCATCATTATCTGCATATGGCACAGGGCAATTTCAGGGAATTCCTTCAGGGCGATGAGGTCTGGACTAAGAAATATTTTTACATATTACGCCCGGTCCTTGCCTGTATTTGGATTGAAAAGAACTTTGGCTTGGTTCCCATTGAGTTTTCCATACTTGTAAATCGCATTATAACGGATGACTGTCTTAAGCAGGCCATCCTGAAACTCATAGACCAAAAAAGAGCCGGAGCAGAATTAAAACGAGGCCCGCGAATCCCCGTAATCTCAGATTTCCTCGACCGCGAAATCCAGCGGCTTTCCCAGATAGCGGAACTTACCGCCGTGCGCCTGTCCGCTCAAGCAATGGACAAGGTCTTTCACAACTGCCTCATCGAAATTTACGGCAACATCCTCTAAAAACGAGATGCTCCCTATTATTCATCATTTCTTCCAAAACCTTATCGGCCAAAGCTTGGTTGGGTCGGATTCATCGATTTGTTTCTCTTGTTCCGGTGTCAATGACTTAAAACCATAAGCAAATACACCGTAGAGTTCAAAAAGACAGAAAAGCATAAAAAACACGCCAAAGTATAGATAACCCATTAAAAAGGAAATAATCCCCATAATTCCGAAGAAAAGAACACCAAAAGCAAAAAGTTTCCATTGCTTATTAAGGGTTCGTTTCGCATATTGTTTGCATACATCAGGGAAAAGTTTCCGTACTGATATTCCTACAACCAAACCTGTTATTGCTCCTATTCCGATTATCAGCAGCAATATTATGTGTTCGTTTGCCATTATTATATATCCACCAAGCTAATGTTATTTTCTTAATCTGTCTAAGAAATTATCGTTAAATTTAGCTCTTTTTCACGGTTTCGATAAAGGCGTTTATGTTTTCGGTTGAAACGCCGGGGGGCATACCGCCGCCGCAAGAGGCGATTATCCGGCTTTTGTCTTCAATACTATTCAGCATCGCTTTAACCGTATCGGTTACATCTTTCGGAGAGCCGCCTGCCAGAACATCTCTGGGCGGGATATTGCCTAATAAAGCGACGCTGTCGCCTGCTAATTTCCTCATTTGCGATAAGCTGTGGTCGCTGCTGAAATTGAAAAGATTTACGCCGATATCCGCCAGATGCGGGGCACAGACAAGGCCGGGGGCGTCGTTATGAAAGAAACGGACTTTTACGTCCCGACAGTTGAAGATTTTCTTCAGGCGGGGCTTTGCGAATTTTACAAAGTCCTTTTCGCCTAAAAAGCCGACAATATCATCGAGGATGAAAATGCCGTCGATTGTCTGAAAGCTCTCAATCTGAAGCGTTAGCCAATCGACGATAAAGTCAGTAATCGTATCTAAAAGCTTTTGCGCCTCATCGGGATTTGCGCGGATACCCATAAGGAATTCAGTTGTTCCCATAAGAAATGAGGCGATATTTAACGGCCCGCGCGAGACGGCAAACCTTATGGCGTGGCCTTGGCGCTCGATTTGACCTTGTGCGTGTTTTAGGCGGTTCAGGACGAAAGGCAATAGGCCGTCTTTTGACGGGTCGGGTTTGCTTATTGAATCAATTTTGTCAAAGCCCGTGATAACAGGATGGGCAAACGGGAGGTCGTTTGACTGCCATGAGCATTTCGAGCCGAAAGCCGAGGGTTCTGTGCACATGCCGAATTCAGACCAGAATCCCGGCAAAAAAATCGCGTCAGGGAACGCCTCTATCGCCTTGAAATTTGCCTCTAACCAGTCCAGTTCGCTGGTAAAATAGTCGATTATCGGTATCCCCGCCCAGCCGGGCAGCCATGGGCTGTCAATAATGAAGCCGACAGGCATTGTCTCAGCGGTTTTGCCGTTGAGGACGTTCAGCAGCGTTGACCATTGTTTTTCCGTCATTGCGGTTTCCTTCGTTAATCCTTACAATTCAACTAATTTACTGTTTTTCACGGCGTCTGCAATTAGCAATTATCAGTCAGAAATATTTTTGTGCTTTGGTGTTGCGGTGGTAAAGTAATTCCCATATATGGCAAAAACAGGGCTTTCACAATTGTTGTCGAAGCAGGTGGTGCTCGCCGATGGGGCGATGGGAACGATGCTCTATCAATCCGGCGTCTTTGTCAGCGTATGCTTCGACGAGCTTAATATCAGTAATCCCAAACTCGTCAGTAAAATTCATCAGCAATACGTCGAGGCAGGCGTCGATTTTATCGAGGCCAACACCTTCGGCGCTAATGAGGTCAAGCTGGCAAGATATGGCTTGTCCGAACAGGTGGAAAAGATAAACAGGGCAGGGGTGGAACTTGCAAAAAATGCGGCAGGCGACAGGGCGCTGGTAGGGGGGGCGATGGGGCCTCTGGCTCGTGATATTGCCCTGTATAATCAGATAACTCAACAGCAGGCAGCGGCGGCTTTTCAAAGGCAGGCAAACGCGCTTGTAGAGGCGGGCGCCGACTTCATAATCCTCGAAACCTTTTCGAATACCGATGAGATGCTGCTGGCGCTTGAGGCCGTGCGAAGCGTGACCTCGATTGAGATTGTCGCTCAGATGACGACCAATGAGCAAAACGAGACGCCATACGGTGAAAAAATCGACCACGCAATTGCGAGGATAGCGAGCCAGCCGGAGGTAACGGCGGTGGGGCTAAATTGCTCGGTCGGTCCGTCTGCCATGCTAAATGCGCTGGAGGTCATCCGGGGCGTAACCGATAAGCCGATTTCCGTCCAGCCCAACGCGGGACTGCCTCGGCAGGTTGAAGACCGACTGCTTTATATGTCCACGCCGGAGTATATGGCGGAATTCGCCAAGCGATTTTACGAAAAAGGCGCGCGAATCATCGGGGGCTGCTGCGGCACGACGCCTGACCATATTCGTGAAATGGTAAGAGCGGTGCGTGCGATTGATAAGGCAGCAACCTCAAAGGTGCGGCTAAGCACGGTTACCGTTCAAAAACCATCTGCGGTCGAAATCAAGGAAACGCCGCCGGCTGAAAAATCGAAGTTCGGCCTGAAACTCTCGAAGGGGGAGAAGGTAACGACAATCGAAATAACGCCGCCAAAGGGGCTGGATATTGAGCCGATTCTTGAAAAAGCCCGGCTGTGTGCCGAGATGGGTATCGACGCGATAAATATCCCGGATGGGCCGCGGGCAAGCTCGCGGTTATCGCCGATGGTCACGGCGGTTAAGATTCAGCAGGCGGCTGGTATCGAGGCAATCCTGCATTTTTGCTGCCGGGACAGAAACCTGATTGGTATGCAATCCGATATTTTGGGCGCTTATGCTATCGGTTTACGCAATATGCTCATAATCACGGGCGACCCGCCGAAGATGGGCGACTATCCGCAGGCGACGGGCGTCTTCGATATGGATTCAATCACGCTGACGGGCGTAATACGGAACTTAAACCGCGGTATCGACCTGGGCGGCAACAGGTTCAGCCCGCCGACATCATTATTAATAGGCGTCGGCGCAAATCCTGTCGCGGGCGATATCAAAAGGGAAATCGAAAAATTCCAGCAAAAGGCATTGGCCGGCGCGGAATATGCTATTACCCAGCCGGTTTTTGATGCCGATACCCTTTTTCGCTTCTTAGACGCGATAGAATCCAAGCGGGCGGGGATGCCGATTATCGCGGGTATCTGGCCTTTCACGAGCTTGAAGAATGCCGAGTTTATGGCAAATGAAGTGCCCGGTGTGGTTGTGCCGAAGCAGCTTCTCGAACGAATGAGCGCCGCGAAAACCCAGCAGGATGGCCGGATTATCGGTATCGAAATCGCAAGAGAGCTGATAGCGGAAATTCAGGATAGCGTTGCCGGTTTTGCCGTCAGCGCGCCATTCGGCAACGTCAAAATCGCACTGGCCACCTTAGATAAAATCGGAATCGACCAGGTGTAAAGATGCCTGAAAATGAACTGGCCCCAAAAGGGGGGCAAATACTGATTTATCAAACCGAAGGCGGGCAGACAAAGCTGGAAGTCCGGCTCGAAGGAGAGACGTTGTGGCTTACGCAGGCGGCAATGGCGCAGCTTTACCAGACAACCATCCCGAACATAAATATCCATATTAAAAACATTTACGATGAGGGGGAACTTACACAAGAGGCAACTATTAAGGAATATTTAATAGTTCAAACGGAAGGAAGCCGGCAGATAAGCAGGCAGATCAAGCATTATAATCTCGATATGATAATATCGGTGGGATACAGGATAAAATCCCATATAGCGACGCATTTTAGGCAGTGGGCGACTCAGCGGCTGAGGGAATATATCGTCAAAGGATTTGTGCTCGACGATGAACGGCTGAAAAATCCTGATACGCCGTTCGATTACTTCGATGAGCTGCTTCGGCGCATCCGGGATATAAGGACATCCGAAAGACGTTTCTATCAGAAAATAACCGATATTTACGCCACAAGCGTTGATTATGACCCCACCAAAGACATAAGTATAAACTTCTTCAAGACCGTGCAGAACAAGATGCACTGGGCAATAACGGGAATGACGGCAGCGGAGATTATCCAAAAAAGAGCTGATGCCCAAAAACCTAATATGGGGCTTACAAGCTGGAGAGGAGAAAAAGTCCGCAAAGAAGACGTAGCTATCGCGAAGAACTATCTGAAAGAGGATGAACTTGCCGCATTGAATAATCTTGTCGAGCAGTATCTTATTTTCGCCGAAGGCCAGGCGATGAGACGAATACCGATGTATATGCAGGGCTGGATTGACAAGCTCAACGGCTTTTTAAAACTTAACGACAGGGATATTCTCGAAAGCGTGGGCAGGATTTCTCATGAGATGGCCAGGGAGCTGGCTGAAAGCGAATATGACAAATTTAACAAAAAGCGTATAGAATGGAAAGACAAGCAGGACAGCGATTTCGACAAGACAGCCAGAATGATTGAGGAACAAAATCGCAAAAAGCCGCGATTACAAGATGGGAAATAAAAAGAACGAAGGATTCGATATGCAGGAGCAAAACAGGGCAAGACAACTGGAAGTCGAGCTTATCGCTATAACCCCCGATGCTCAAAAAGTAATCGAGCAGGCGGGCAGGACGTGCTATATGAGCTTTGATAAGATAGATGACGATTCACAGGCCGGCTTCATCAAACGGCTCATCAAGATAGGCCATGAATCGCCCTTAGAGCACGCCTACGCGACATTCAGAATCAAAAACTGCTCGCGGGCAATGACGCACCAGTTAGTCCGTCATCGACTTATGGCGGTATCGCAGCAATCGCAAAGATACGTGGATGAGGAAGAATTCACTTATGTTGTGCCGGAATCGATGCCTGCTGAGCTGGCTGATGAATTCCACAAGGATATGAAAACGATTCAGGCGATGTATCACAAATGGCGAGAAAAGGGGCTTAAAAGAGAGGACGCGAGATTTGTCCTGCCCAACGCCTGCACAAGCGAAATCGTCGTATCGGCCAATTTCCGGGAATGGCGACATATCATAATCATCCGTACCGACAAAGGCGCCCAATGGGAGATTAAAAAAGCTGCACACTGCATTCTGGATATATTAAAAAAACTCGCACCTGCCTGCTTTGAGGATATTGTTCCCGCTGTTACCTAATCGTAGATATCAGCTCAAGCAGGAATTTCCACGCGGTGTCAACGGAGGCGATATTTACGCATTCCTGGGGGGAATGGGGGTTTTTAATCGTGGGGCCGACGGAAATCATCTCAATACCGTCGAGCTTCTGGCCTATAACGGCCGGCTCAAGGCCCGCGTGGACGACTTTCACCTCTGGCTCACTTTTATTAAGACGTTTATAAACCTTTTTTGCAAGACCAAGCAAGGAAGAATTGACATCGGGTATCCACGCAGGGTATCTCTCCATCACTTTTGCCTCTGCCCCTGCCAGTTGCGCTATGGCCGATATTTTGCCTGTGAGGTCGTTCAGTGATGTCGGCTCGAAGCCCCGCTGCATCGTGGTAATCCGTAAAAGGTTTTCATCTCGAATAGTTTCGACCCGCGCGAGATTATTCGATGTCTCGACAATCCCCTTGAATTCATTCGACATTCGATATACGCCTGCGGGCAAAGCAGAGAGGAGATTTATGATTTCTAATTTATTATTTATGATTTTTTTCTTTTTACTCTCTGTGTCCTCTGTGTTCTCTGTGGCTTTAGTCAATTCGACCTTAAGATTAGGGTCGGTTGTCGAGAATTCCTTTTTGAACGACGCTTCCATCTCAATAATCACCTTTTTTGCTGCGCTGAAAGCGGAAGGGGCGAGACAGATAACCGCCTGTGCGTCGCGTGGGATAGCGTTTGAGGCCTTGCCGCCATCGATACTGCAAAGGTGTAAATCAAACCGGCTTTGCAGTTCGCGAATCGTCCTTGTTAAGAGCTGGATAGCGTTTGCCCGCTGCTTATCTATATCTATACCCGAATGGCCGCCATAGAGACCTGAAACTTTCAAGCTGAAGCACTCGAAACCTGCGGGTATCTCGGCCCAATCAAGTTTGAGTGTAATTTCGGTGTTTTCGCCGCCTGCACAGCCGACGATGAAGGATTCGTCTTCGCCGTCGAGATTTATGAGGTATTTACCTGTGATAAAGCCCTTTTGAACGTTATTCGCACCCGTCAGGCCGGTTTCTTCCTCGACCGTGAACAACAATTCAAGGCGGGGATGAGGGAATTTTTCGTCAACCAGGGCAAGCGCCAGCGACATTCCCGCCCCGTTATCAGCCCCTAACGTGGTGCCGTCGGCGCAGACCCAGCCATCTCGCTCAATCAACTCAATGGGGTCTTTTGTGAAATCATGCCTGGATTCCGGCGTTTTTTCGCAAACCATATCCACGTGACTTTGAAGGACGACGGCGGGGGTGCTTTCCCTGCCTTTGGTCGCGGGAAGCTCGATTATCGTGTTGCCGACAGAGTCGCTGCGGCAGGGTAGGTTCCGGCTGCGTGCGAAATCCCTTAGCCAGGCGTTAATTTTCTGCTCATTTTTCGAGCAGCGGGGCACCCCGTTTATCTGTCTGAATATTTCCCAGGCCCTTTTGGCCTTCGCTTTTTTCAACGTCATTTTTGTCTTAGCCATATTAGTACTCCAATAAGCGAGGCATTATAACGGGGTATTTTGACGGCGGCAATGGAGGATTAAACTTCTTGATATTGAGGCGGATTTGGGTATACTTGCTAAACCTGCGTATTTCGTTAATAAGGTTTCCTGTGTCGGTATTGAGCCAATGCAGGACGAAAAACGCAACCTTTGCAGAAAAGAAAGGGTACTGCGATGGGGCAATGGGAAGAGCAGATAGATAAATTAAAACAACTGATAGAAATAATGAAGGAACATAACCTTGTAGAAGTTCGGATAAAACAAGGTGAAGACGAGATATCCGCCAAGAAAGGGCAGGCGGGGGGCGGACAGGCGCAGATGGGCGTTTTTCCGGTCATGGGGGCGGGGATGCAGCCAGCTATGGTTCCGGGAGCGCCTGCGGGCCAGGCACAGCCGCCGGCAGAGCAGGAGAAGCTGATTGAGATTAAATCGCCTCTTGTGGGCACGTATTACGCCCAGCCAAGCCCGGATTCAGAGCCGTTTGTAGAGCTTGGTTCGCGTATTGAGCCGCAGACGGTTGTGTGCATTATCGAGGCGATGAAGGTGATGAACGAGATAAAGGCCGAGGTAAGCGGCGTGATTGTCGATGTTGTGGCGATTAACGGCGAGGCGGTTGAGTATGGCCAGGTGCTGTTCAAGGTTAAACCAGACTAATCATTTTAATTGCTGATTTTGGGAATGTTTTCAAGGATTCTAATAGCTAACCGTGGTGAGATAGCTTTGCGGATTATCCGGGCTTGTCATGAGCTTGGGGTCGAAGCGGTGGTGGTGTATTCGGAGGCCGACAGGGGGGCGGCATACCTTTCGATGGCCGATGAGTCGATTTGCATAGGCCCGGCCGCACCTGCTGCAAGCTATCTGAATATCCCGCGGATAATAAGCGCCGCCGAGGTGGCCGACGTGGATGCGATTCATCCCGGATACGGTTTTCTCGCGGAGAACGAAAATTTCGCGCGTATTTGCCATGAGTGCGGCATTGTCTTCATCGGACCGCCGCCTGAGGCGATGCGGCTTCTTGGCGACAAGGTTGAGGCGCGAAAGTTAGCTAAAAAAGCGGGCGTGGACCTGGTTCCCGGCTCGGATGGCGTGGTTGCCGATGAGGCCGAGGGGCTTAGGGTTGCCGGAGAAATCGGATACCCGGTGATGATTAAAGCGGTAGCAGGGGGCGGCGGTCGCGGTATGCGGGTCGCCCATAACGATATGAGCTTTCGAGCGGGATTTGCGTCGGCGCGGGCCGAGGCGGAAGCGGCGTTTGGCCAGGGCGATGTGTATCTCGAAAAGTTAATCGTCGAGCCGCGGCACGTCGAGGTGCAGGTGATGGCAGATGGAGCGGGAAACGTCCTGCATTTTTACGAAAGAGATTGCTCCATCCAGCGAAGACATCAGAAGATGATTGAAGAGTCGCCCTGCCCGGTCATAAGCGAAAAAACACGCCAGGAACTTTGCCAGTCGGCGATACGGATAATAAAGCAGGCCAATTATGTCAACGCAGGCACGGTTGAGTTTCTTTTAGATAAGGACAAGCACTTTTATTTCATCGAGGTCAATACCCGTATTCAGGTCGAGCACCCTGTGTCCGAGATGGTAACTGGGCGTGATTTAATCAAGATGCAGCTTCAAGTCGCGTCAGGCGAGAAGCTGGAACTGACGCAGAAGGACATAAAACACAGGGGCGTTGCGATTGAATGCCGCGTTAACGCTGAAGACCCGGCCAACGGTTTTTCTCCGTCGCCGGGCATGATTACCAGATACATACCCCCCGGTGGCCCGGGCGTGCGCGTTGATACTCATGTTTATCAGGGGTGGAACGTAAGCCCCAGTTATGACTCGATGCTTTGCAAGCTAATCGTTCATCAACCAAGCAGGGCGGAAGCGATAGCGACGATGCGAAGGGCGTTGTCGGAATTTGTTATCGAGCCGATTAAGACGACCATACCGGCTTCGCTGGCTATTTTGTCACACAACCTGTTCGTCAAGAGCAAGGTTGATACAGAGTTTGTCGAGCGAAACTTCTAATTGTCCGCCAGAATCATTTCTCTAAAGCAATCAGGTCTTCGTAAGATTCTCGTTTTCTGATTATTTCGAAGTTTTTGCCGTCAACGAGGACTTCCGCTGCCCGGCCTCGGGCGTTGTAATTGCTTGTCATGGTAAAGCCGTAAGCGCCTGCGGTGAAAATGCTCAATAAATCGCCGCGTTTTACCGGCGGCAGGGACCGGTCTTTGGCGAAAAAGTCTACGCCTTCGCAAATCGGGCCGACGATGTCAACTGTTTCAACGCCGGGGATTTTCAATTCTTTATCCCTCATCGGGGGCACGAATTTGTTATCGACTTGCGCGGGCCATATAAAATGAAAGGCGTTATATAAAGGAGGCCTGATAAGGTCATTCATGCCGGCGTCAACTATGACGAATTTTTTGCTTCCGCCTGTTTTGCAGTAAAGTGTCCGCGTCAATAGTATCGCGGCGTTTGCGGCGATGCTTGCTCCGGGTTCGAGGATGAGCTTGAGGCCTTTGCCTTTGAGCAGGGGAACAATCGCGGAAGCGTAATCCTCGGCGGTGGGAGATTGTGCGGTAACGTAGTCGGCGCCGTAACCGCCGCCGGTGTCTATTGCCTCGATTGTAAAACCTTTGCTTCGCAATTTGTCCACAAGAACGAGGGTTTTTTGTAACGCCTCGACGTATGGCCCGACGGTATGACCCGCTGAGCCGAGATGGATGTGCAGGGCACACAATCTGACGGCCGGATTTTTCCCGAATTGCTCGAAGACTCTTTCCGCCCGTTCGATATCGACGCCGAATTTTGTCTCTTTAACTCCCGTAGTTGTATATGTATGGGTTTTGGGGTCGACGTCCGGATTGACGCGCAGGGCGGCTTTGGGGGTTTTGCCGTGCTGTTTTGCCAGAAGGGTAAGATTTTCAAGCTCGGCTTCGGATTCGATATTGAAATAGCCGATATTCGTGTCAAGTGCCTCGATGATTTCCCTGTCGGTTTTGCCGACGCCCGCGTAAACGATTTTCGCGGGGTCAGCGCCTGCCTGCATCGCGCGGTAAAGCTCGCCACCGCTTACGATATCGAAGCCAAAGCCGGCCTGGGCGATGAATTTGAGGATATTGATATTGGAGCAGGCCTTGATTGAAAAGCAGACGGTTGTATCCAGCCCGCTGAACGCCTGACGCATTTTCTGCAGGTGTTCGAGGAAAGTAGCTTTACTGTAGATGTAAACGGGCGTGCCGACGCGTTCGGCTATCGTTTCAACCGGAACGTCTTCAGCGAAGAGTTTACCTTGTCTGTAATTAAAGCTGTCCATAGGACATAGTATAAGGGATGATTGGATGAATGCAAGTTGAGGGACCGGGTTTTGATGAAAAGAAAATGGAAGGTTCCGAGGCAACTGCTGCGAGAACCTTCCATATTCCGCATAACTTGATGCTAACTCAAGATTTGATTCAAGGTGCTATGCTATTTCTTCTTCTTTGCTGCTGGTTTCTTCTTTGCAGCTTTTTTCTTCTTCGCCATTATTGGTTACCTCCATAAAGGCAATCGAAAAACCGGTTTAGTTATTCTGGCGACCTGGCTTACAACCATCCGCCACCCGAGATGTCAAAGAAGTAAATATATAATGCTATAATTTTTATCGGCCAAATAATGAAGATTACTTCAAAGAAATTTTTTATTCTCCGGTTTTACAGCGTCGCCGGAATCGTTTATGATGATGCGCGATGAGCGAAAAGAAGATAACTTTGTTCGGGGGTACGTTTGACCCGGTACATCTCGGGCATACAGCCGTTGCCGCGGCAGCGGGCGAACACATTGGCGCAGACAAGGTAATTTTTGTCCCTGCCAAGAGGTCGCCATTGAAAGCGTTTTTCCCTGAGGCCAGTGACGAGGACCGGCTGGCGATGATTCAATTGGCGATAGCAGGCAACAGCAGATTCGAGTTTAGCGATTATGAGCTGAAAAAGCCGGGACCAAGCTTCACATTAGAGACCGTCAGGTATTTTCAAGGTCAATCAGGCGATAAAGCGGAGATTTACTGGCTTATGGGGGCCGACAGCGTGGAGGATTTGCAGCACTGGTATTGCGTGACTGAATTGATTGACCAGTGTAATTTAGCGGTGATGTACAGGGGAGGGGTCGCTCCGCCTGATTTTACGAAGTTTGAGCCAATCTGGGGCCGTCAGCGGGTCGAAAAATTACAGCGAAACATTATCGCGACGCCGCTGATAGATATAAGCTCAACCGAAATACGAAAACGGTTGTCATCGGGACGCGACGTCAGCGGGATGGTCAATCCGAAAGTGCTGCAGTATATCCGCGAGCAGGGTCTTTACGGGATAAAGGCCGACTGATCAAGCTGCGATTATTTCTTTGTCAAATCTCCGAGCCAGTTGAGCCATCGGTCCATACCTTCGCCGGTTTTGGCGGAAACGGGGAAAATTTTGATATCTTTATTGAGCTTGAGGACGTCTGCTCTGGCCTTATCCATATTGAAATCCACGCCTGAGAGCAAATCTATCTTATTGATAAGCAGCGCCTTTGCCCTTGCGAAAATAGTCGGGTATTTCGATGGCTTGTCGTCGCCTTCGGGGACGGAAAGCACTGCTACTTTGGCGGTCTCGCCGAGGTCGAAGGCGGAGGGGCATACGAGGTTCCCGACGTTTTCAATGAATACGAGGTCAAGCTCATTTATAGGAAGTTTTTCCATGGCCTGGCTTACCTGGATTGCAGTCAGATGGCAGGCGCCTTCGGTGTTGATTTGAATGGCGGGAGCGCCTGTGGCCATGATTCGTTGAGCGTCGATATCGGTCTGGAGGTCGCCTTCGATAACGCCGATTCGGATTTTACCCTTCAGTTCCCGTATGGTTCGGGCAAGGAGGGTTGTTTTGCCTGAGCCGGGAGAGGAAATGACGTTGAGACAGGGGATTTTCAGTTCGGCCAGTGCATCCCTGTTTTTTGCGGCGTATTCTTCATTGGCAACCAGGATTTTCTTTTCGACTTTGACCCTTTGCATACTAACCTTCGAATTCAATCTCATCGAGCATAATGGGAGCGTCGGGCAACAGCTCGAAGTCGTCGCCGCGGCACTTTGGACAGGTTGGCTGGTGCAAATCGAACCTGAACGGCTCATCGCATTTTCT
>Ga0105104_10000404_pt1 | contig 32880 bp, 29 predicted proteins | sample PPLLaktember2015_3_FD_87034 | JGI IMG/M metagenome (GOLD analysis project Ga0105104, IMG submission 87034) | Freshwater sediment microbial communities from Prairie Pothole Lake near Jamestown, North Dakota, USA - PPLs Lake P7 Core (6) Depth... | ecosystem: Environmental > Aquatic > Freshwater >... | reverse complement strand
TTCGGAAGACGTGCAATCGCATTCGGAAGACGTGCAATCGCATTCGGAAGACGTGCAATCGCATTCGGAAGACGTGCAATCGCATTCGGAAGGCGTGCAATCGCATTCGGAAGACCTGCAATCGCATTCGGAAGACGTGCAATCGCATTCGGAAGGCGTGCAATCGCATTCGGAAGACGTGCAATCGCATTCGGAAGGCGTGCAATCGCATTCGGAAGGCGTGCAATCGCATTCGGAAGACCTGCAATCGCATTCGGAACCCTTCCTGACTGCCCATACTCCGCTGCATAATGGCCATTGGCAATCGGTTGATTGTGGACCATGTGGACGCTTTTCAATTGTTAATTGATAATTCCTTTTTTGTGGACGGTGGACCCGGTGGACCATGTGGACCCGGTGGACGTAGTGGACGCTTTTCAATTGAAAATTGTTAATTCTATCGCGGTTTTCCAGTTAATGATTTTTCTCGACTGTCATCTTTTTATCCCGAAGCGGCTGGCCATTAAGGAAGCCGCAGGATGACGCTCTGCGGCATAATAAAACCCCACGCAGTGGGGAAAAAGGGGACAGGCAAAAAATTTCCACCTTCTCAACCTCTCAACTTCTATCTTTTCACCCTCTGTTCGGCAAAAAACACCTCGATTCAATTCCAGTGCCCACGGATTCGATCTCTGTTCGGCAAAAAACACCTCGTTTCAATTCCAGTGCCCACGAATTCGATCTCTGTCCATAATGTCCATACTGTCCATATTGTCCATATTCTTGCCTATGCTTGCCTATGTTAGCTTATTCTTGCCTATGCTAGCCTATGCTTGCCTATGCTAGCCTATGCTTTCCGACGGTCATTATGCAAAAGAGCATCGGACCGAAAGACTCAAAAATTATGTCCCGAAAAAAATTGACAGATACTTAATATATATCTATAATATGTTTCGGAGGTCAATATGAGGGCAACTTTAGAGCTTCCTGATTTTTTAATGAATGACCTAATCGTAGAAACAGGTGAAAAAAATAAATCACGATTGATTAAAACTGCTTTAGAAGAAATGCTGAGAACAATTCGTAGAAAAAAAATAGGAGGTGTTATATGAGCAAACGTTTGCTAGTTGCTTTTAGCATTGTTGTTCTAATTGTGTCCATCGGCATTGTCGTTGTCCAAGCTGCTTCTCCTCAAAAATGCTATGAATATTGTAGAAAGTACATCAACTTTGACCAATTTCTCGCCTGTTATGATGGATGTGTACACGCCCCTCAGGGATAAATAATTAATTAAGAGTTAAAATTGGGTTAGAAGCTGTATTAGCCCAATTTTAACCCTGAGGGTAAAAAATGAAAAAAATTATTTCGATGTTGATAATGGGGCTAACCTTTTTGAGTTGTTCATCAGAGGAACAAAAAACCGAATTAAAAAAAATAACTCCCTTATTAAAGCGTTTTATTTCAATTGAGAATCTTGAAGCAGCCGGTTTTGAATCTTTCAAGTCGTTAGATTATAATATATTAATAATTGATGAAAACTTTTACGTATTGAATTCAAAGAATTCTACGATTGCAAAATTCAAGCAAACAAAACCTCTTCGGGTTTATAAAAACTTTTCACAAGGACCGGGTGGCATGCTCACTGCGCGATCGCTCTTTTTATATGACCGTGAAACCATCGCTGTTTTTGATGTTCAAAAATTGTGCGTCCTGTTTTTCGATTTCGATCTGAATTATAAAAATGAAATTCGCATTAATCCTGCTTTTTCAAGAATGAGGAATACCGGTAAAATGTTTACTGCTTCCGGTAATTTCCCGGATAACAAATTATTTTCTATCCTGGATCGACATTTTAATACCCTCGAGACATTTGTAACCCACGATTTATCAATTCCATTTAAAGTTCGATTCCCCCCCCAATTCTTTAACAGGTGTTATCTCGTGAGTGATAGGCAAGTCGCTTATACATATTGGCTATATCTTACAAAACAGTGCAAGGTAGACATTTTTGATATAGATACCAGGGTAAAAATTACAAGCCTTAAATGGAACCAGTCAAATACTCCGTCACAATCGGATGTCGAAAAAAACCTGGATTCTTATACTTCCGTATGCGTCGCAAAAGGATTCAAATATTATATTGTGAATAGTAAATTTCAAAAAAAAATGTGGGATATCGGGTATAATGATATCTTAATTTTTCAACTCGATGGGCAACTAATTTTTCGAGAACAAGTTCCTTTTAGTTTAATTGAGTCGGTTAGCAGCCCTAGCGATACCCGTTTATTTTTCTTTGATGATGAAAAAGGTATACTTGTTCTTGATTTGAAGGAGATATAACTTGACCAGGTTTGAAAAAATATTTTTTTCATCTATTATCTTGATCAAATTTGGGGTGATTTTATTCTTAAATATCCAATTGAATCACTGTAAACATGGAAATTATACAAGTCAATTCCCGGTATCTGCCGGAAATAAATTCGTTTTATCAACTTTTATTGGAGAAACGGCCAATGGTAAAGAAGAATGGATTCAATTTACGGCATATTCCCCGAAGTTATATCTCTTTGCAACTATTTCCCGCAATTGCCAAAGCTGTGAAATTTTTTTGGGAAAATGGAACCGGTTTTTCAAGAACAATCGTACCGAAATGAATATCCATCCCATCCTTCTGACTGATGAATCGATAAAAAATTTCAATACAGCGTTTGTTACCGAGGTTCTTAAAATATCTCGTGATGATATGGTCCAATTTGGATTTGATATGCCCTCCATTTTTGCAGTAAATGGAAAAGGAGAAATTCTTTTCATGCAACCCGGTTATTCGGAGGGGGTAATTGAGGTTGCCCTAAAAGAAATTCTTAAAAATAAAAACAAGAAAAGCAGGGAAATTGGCACATAATACCATCCTGCGGCTTCCTTAATGGCCAGCCGCTTCAACCGCGCCGTCAGGCACGTCAAACCAACCCGGCGCAGCGCGCCGCATCTTCCTAATCGGCCACCGGCAACCCGCAACCTAACCATCATTCATCATTATCTTTTAACAATCCTCCAGCCATTCTTTTGTTGTCCTTGAACTGGGGTGATTCGGACCAAAGAATTTTAATTTAATCGCGTAGGCTTTCTCGAAATAGGTTTTGGCCCGTTTTTTATCGCCTAAACCAAAATAGGCCGCACCCAGGTTATTCAAGTCGATAGCCACATCCGGGTGCTCTTTTCCATAAACTCGCTCATCGATGGCCAGCGCCTGCTCATAATAGCCGATCGCTTTCTTCGTCTCGCCCAACGCCTGCCAGGCTAATCCCAGGTTATTCAATTCCCTGGCCACGTTGGGATGTTCGTTTCCAAACACGTTGACATCGATGGCCAGCGCCTGCTCATAATAGCCGATCGCTTTCTTCGTTTCGCCCAACGCCTGCCAGGCCCCACCCAGGTTATTCAATCCAATCGCAACCTGTGGATGTGCTTCTCCATAAACCTCCTTCCATATGGCCAGCGCCTGCTCATAATAGCCGATCGCTTTCTCTTTATCACCCAGGTCATCCCATGCCGCACCCAGGTTGTTCAATCGAATCGCCACGTTGGGATGTTCGTTTCCAAACACGTTGACATCGATGGCCAGCGCCTGCTCATAATAGCCCATCGCTTTCTTCGGTTCGCCCAACGCCTTCCAGGCCGAACCCAGGTTATTCAATCGAATCGCTACGTTGGGATGGTCGTTTCCAAAAACTTTCACATCGATGGCCAGCGCCTGCTCATAATAGCCGATCGCTTTCCGCTTATCTCCTAAATCATCGATCGTTGCGGCCAGTTCGTTTAATAAAAACGCATCATGCCCCGTGCAGCGATCCTTTTTCTTCTCCGACAACACCCATTCCCCCACCCGCACCCCTTCCAAAAACGCCAACCGTTCAAGCAATGCCTTAACCAACCAACCACCCTGCTCCGATGCCACCTCCTCTTCCCCGCATTTCAACGCATGAAATATCCACTCCTCCTGCAGCACCGGGTCGATGGTCTCTAATTTCTCACACACACTTTTATAATACGCCATCGCACCGCGGTGACCCGGAACCCGATCCTCCTCCGGCAGCGACTTTTCCAACTCCTCCCGCAGCATCTCCGTCACACCGTACAAATCCCTCGCCCCATCATACTCCACCAGGCTCAACGACACCGACCGCCGCAAACACTCCTCCCACTTATCCACTCCCACTTCAACCGACACACTCCCCGCTCCCGCCTTCAATACCGCACGCCGATAAATACTGAACGCTTTGAGGAATTTCTCCACCGACTCACCCGACCGCATCACCAACTCCCGCATCACATGCGACCGGATAAACTCCTCCTGCTTCCCCTTCACCGCTCCCAATAACTCCCCCACTTCCGCATCCTTCATCTCCCCCACCAATTTATCGATCCACTCCATTAACCTCGGATTCCCCCTCCCCATCGAGACCAACTCACCCACTTTCGTCGCATCTCTAAACAAATACCCCATGATATTGAGCAACTCCCGCGCCTTCTTCCATCGCTCCGGCCCCCGAAAACTCGTCAAACTCACGGGCTCCAACCGCTCCGACACCAGGTCACAATCGTTCTCCGTCAACGAAAACAAATAACGGCTGGTGACCACCACCTGCGTCACCTTCCCACTAAATGGCAAATAATGCAGCAACGTATGAAGCAAAACCGAAGATTCCGCAGTTAAAACGATATTTGCCTCCGGCGGCAAGGGAACTTTTTGTAAAAAGTTCCCTTGACCCTCAAAAACTTTTGGTAGCGTGTCGGTAGGGTTATTGCGGATTATATTCTCCAGGTTCTGCTCGAAATCATCCAGCACGATTAGATAATTCTTCTCTTTAAAACTCCCGGCACACAACTTCGCCAATTTTTCACTCATTTCTTTCTGCGATTCCAATATATTTTCGCCTTTTTCGTCGTTCGACGCAATAAACGCATCCTTCAACGCCCCTTCCAGCGTAATGGCATTAAACCTCCCGTGCACAATGATGAGATGATGATCCGAAAACCGCTCGCACAACTTACCGGCTAAACAACTCTTACCCAACCCCCCAGCCCCATGCAACAATACACCGACTTTATTCTTATTTTTTAACAACGCCCTCAAACTCGACTGCAACTGCCGCCTCCGCCCCACAAAACCCGTTTCCAATATTTGCACCCGGCTGCTCTTTAAATACCGGTGCTTCAACTCCCGCGCTTTCGGCGTCACCTTCTGCCCTTCCGTAACCAGCCCCCCCATCACCATCTCACTCCCAAATACCCTCAACAGCGGCCAAGCCGGAGAAAACGAATCGTTGTACTCCCGAATCAATTCATCCCTCACCTCCGACACGGATTTCAGCACTTCCTGCCCCCGGCTCAACTCCCTATACAACACCTCTGCCGCTGTCATCGCCTGGTCATCGCTCACAGGACGCCCCCAACCCAATACCCAGGGTAATTTAAAATCTTTCACCAATTCCCCGGCAAAAGAGGAGGTTTCCAAATCGACCGGGGTTTCTCCCGTATGGCAGCCGGATAAAAACAGTATTTTCGGTGGATTATGTTTCAATGCTTTAGCCCAGAGATTCTTTGCATCGATTAAATCCGGGTAGCCCAGCTCATCCTCCATGAGAAAAACCGGTTTGTTTTCCTCGATATTGGCATGACCCATAAGATGGACCACATCGTACCGGGTGTGCAAAAGCTTTTGCCCCAAACCTTCCAACGAACCGGAATCCTCCACCTCGATATCTACCTGTAGTTTTTCCGTCACCGACACAATGGCTTCTTCCTCTTTCTCAAAATCCAGCTCCGGTTCCACATCCAGGGCCGAACACGCCATGAAAATCATTTTTAACGCCCGGTCCCCCGGTTTTGTTTCTTTCCCTGCTCCCCATTCCGAAACGCAGCGAACGAGGTGAACGCGATTCACCAGTAAAAAGGAGTTTTCGTTGGGTGATGCCAGCAGCTCGAAAGGCCAATTCTCGACTTCCCGGCAGGGGTATAATTGAAGGATCACGGGTTTATCTTCTTTTTGGCCCTGGGACACGGCTTGTTCCAGGAAACGCCCGTCGCCGTCGAGGAAATGAAAGAGTTTTCGACCGATGGGCAGTTGATGTTTTGCCTGGGTCCAGAGGTGGAGGAGTTCGTCTTCGGTCAGATCCGAGGCAGAACTGTCGAAAGAGTTTTCCGACCGGGTTTGTTTGTTGAGCCAGGTGATGTGATAATTTCCCGGCTTGCCATTTTCATCTACCGTGATTTTGAAAATAAGAGACATTGTGTTCCTCCACTGCAAATTGTTAATTGATACTTGATAATTGATACTTGATAATTATTTAAGAGAAGTAACAATTAGGAATTGGCAATTAGCATTAACATTAGCAATAGCAATAGCAATAGCATTAGCAATTAACAATTATCAATTAGCAATTATCAATTATCAATTGGAAGAGAGAACGATATCACAGTGAAAAAAGAAAGTCAATCCTATCCCTGCCTATGACCAATAGTCTATTGAATGGACTGTGTGGACCCGGTGGACCCGGTGGACCATGTGGACCATGTGGACCATGTGGACGTTGTGGACGGGCAGACACGCCGGGTTTGGTTTTGAGGCTGCTTCGCAGCCGACTGAAAACGGAGAACGGAAAACGGAGAACGGATGTCCCTGCCTATTCTTGCCAATGGCCCAAAATGCAGCGGCTGACAATTAAGCCCTGATTCACCATCAGTTTTGTCAGAACCCTTTTATAAAAGGGTTCCGACACCTCCCAAAATTTATATTAAGGTGAATAATCTAACGCTTTGGGAAGTCCAGAAACCCTTTCTCGAAAGGGTTTTCTGGTCGTCGAAGACAAATTAGGTGGTGGATTTAGGTAAGGAAGCCGCCGGAGGGCGCAGCGCGCCCTAATATAACCCGTCCGTGACGGGCTACATTTCCACCAAAACGTGGTTTAAAACCGTTTCTCCTTTATTGCACTTGTGCCGGGTGCTGTATGCAGCAATCTTATTAAATCCTGTCTTTGTCTCTTCGATTTCCCCTTTCAGGGGATAGTTTTCATAATCTATTTTTGCCAGGTGTGCCCCGTACTTCTCGCACAGTTTTTCGAAGTCTTTGGCTTCTGCATACACCACCATATAATTTTCTTTCAAACCAGAGCAATCGTAATTCTTGAGTAGTTTTTTCACATGCCGGTGGATCCCCGTTTTATTTAAGGAGTCCAGGTTCATCGCTTCGATAATGGAAACCGGCCGGTTAGTATTGTCTTGCACCAGGATATCCAGTTCTCCCAAATCCAGGCCGGATTCCGAAGTGCCCCACAGCGTTTGGTCTTTGGTCCTGAAGCCGCTCGTTTCCAGGAGCAGGGAGACCACCGTATTGCGGCTGTTTTCATTCGGTTGCAGTGTTTTCTTGATCCCCTGCAATTTCGCCAGCATCGTAATTATCGTATCGAAGAGGTTTTTCGTTTGTACCGGTGGAAGCAGCCCCTGGATTAAACCGGGGACCGAGACATCTTCGCCGCTTTTTTCGCAGAACGCATTCCTGTTTTTTTCCCTCATTTTTTGCAGCAGGTTATACCGGTAGAAATAGGGTTTATCGGAGCCCGCACATTTGGAGCAATTGCAGGGCACCTCTTCGAACAGGTGTTCTTCTTTTTTCATGTTCAAGGTCTGGTGGATGTGGTCGAAATGACTGCGAATAATGCCGATTAACTGGATTTTATCGGGACCGGAAACCGATACGCGGATGCGCTTTTGTGCGGCATCGCTCACCACCAGGGCAAAGGAACCGGAAAACGCGAGTTCCACGCCATTTTTCCAATAGTGATGGTCTCGGATGAGGTAATGGAGGCGGCTGATAAACCGGGTGATGATGCCTGCGGGCATGAAGTCGTAGGAATACTGGAGATGGAGATTGGCGGGTGAACGGTATAACTCCGTATCCAGGGCAGGCCGCTCTGAGGGCAGCAGTTCCGGTAAGATATAATCATCCGTACCCACGATATTGAAACATAACTCGAATTTCTCCATGAGCCGGAGTAGCTTCGGATGCAGGCCCGTCGGGTATAATTCATTGTCCCAATACCGGGTGAGATTGGAGCGGTTGAATTGGCCTTTATTATTTTGGATTTCCAGCGAGTCGATCAGTGCATAGACCGCGCCCGTGGCCCATTCGGGCTTCAATATCACCGTATCCGCCAATACCGGATCGCTGCGAAAGTGGAGGATGATACCGAGGTCGTGGAGGTAGTCGCTCAAGAACAGGGATTTTTCTTGACTCATCTCGTGGGCGCTACAGACGCTGAAATAGCGGATAAGCGTAATGTAATTTAACTCCATGTGGTCCAGGGCACTGCGAATTTCCATCCACCGTTTGGGCAGTTTGTCCAGCAGGTGAGTCATCCCCGAGAGGGAGGAGCGGATGGTTTCGGTCAGTTCCCGGATATGTTGGCCCGTGACGCAGCTTACCTGGAGAAACTGGACAATGTTGGGGAATTTTTCTTTGAAGGAGGCTTCGTCGATGTGTTTGGTTCGGATGTCCGCTTTGTTCATGGCCATGATGAGGGGGCTGCCGGAGCCGAAGAGTTTGACGGCATTGAGCCAGTAGTCGAAACTCTGGGTTTCTTCTTCTTTTCTGGGGTCCCAGGTGAAGAGGTAGAGGGAGCGTTTGGTGAGGAAGAATTGGTGGGTGGCGTGTAGGATGTCCTGGCCGCCGAAATCCCAGAAATGGATTTTGACCTCGTGGGTATGGCCGTTTGGGAAGGTGCAGTCGAGCTGCCATTTTTGGATATCGATGCCGCGGGTGGTGTCTTCTTTGCCTGGAACCACCTCGAACGCATTGTTTTTGAGTTTTTTCATGAGGGTGGTTTTGCCCACGTCGCCGCTGCCCACCAGGAGGAGTTTGGATTCCAGGAAGAGCACGGAGTCGCGTTTGGTTTCATCGAAATAGTTTTTAACTGCTCCTGTGCCTTTTTTAACGATCTCCACCGGTGGGTCTTTTAGGGGGTTGTCTAAGAGATTCAAACCGGATGTCCATCCATTTTCCCACTTTATTTCCATGCGGGGCCACCATTCGAAAATTTCGGGAGGAAGTTTTTCGATAAGATTGTTACTTATATCTATACTTTTTAAATTTTTCAATTCCTTCAGCGGCGTGAGGTCTGCGATTTGATTGCTATTTAAATAAAGCTCTTCCAGGTTAGTCAAGTTACTCAGCGGCGTGAGGTCCGAGATTTGATTAGATTGTAAATCAAGCGTTGTCAGGTTGTTCAGGGCACTCAGCGGCGTGAGGTCCGAGATTTGATTATTATACAAATTAAGTACTTTCAAATTCGTAAGTTCCTTCAGCGGCGTGAGGTCCGAGATTTGATTGCTATTCAATGAGAGATGGGTCAACCCGCGCAAACCGCTTAGAAACGAGATATCTTTGATACCGGTTTGATCCAGGTTCAAACCCACCACCTGGCCTGCATCATCCTGGGCAAAACCGGTATTTCCCCATCCCATAATAGAATCAAGTGACACGGGTTCCAGTTTTTTCCCGATTTGTTGCTCGATTTGCGCGATATTTTCAATCTGCTCGATAATGTCTAAAATATCATTGGCCATGTCGGCTCCTCAGGGGAAAGATCAAAAAATGATTTCCAGAGCTCTTTTCTCAATCGCATTATTTCCATTCAGCCAATAGACACAAATATCCGTATCTAGTAAATATTTCATAGGGTTATTTGCCGGTTACCAAACCCTGTACGATGCGAATGAATATCGGCAATGATCTCCTCCGGGGTTCTTTCATCCTTCCATATTCCACACAGGCCGCTATCGGCAGTTTTATGCTCTTTCTTCGCTTCCGGTGGGTCGCATTTCTTTTGTTCGGCTTGATCCACTGGAAACATAAGAATTTCAACTCTCTTTTTCCTGGATTCTTTTGGAATTTTTAAAACGATTCTATCTGAATCGATATCTCGTATCTCCCGGATCAAATTCATTTTTACCTCCGTTTTAAGGGTGTCTCATTAGATTCTGCGATAAGGATAAATTAATTTTTACATTTTGTCAACCGGTTCATTTTTTCCAGGTTCACCAGTGTTCGCCCGATCCCACGAATTCGGCCTCTGTCCATAATGTCCATAATGTCCATAATGTCCATATTCCCTGCCTATTCCTGCCTATGACCAATAGTCTATTGAATGGACTGTGTGGACCCCACTGCGTGGGGGGGCGTTTGCAGTGCCGGGATATTGTGCGAGGTTTCGTGGGAGGGTCTGACTCCGGGTTTTGTGGACTGGTGGACCATGTGGACCCGGTGGACCATGTGGACCATGTGGACCATGTGGACGTTGTGGACGGGCAGACACTCTTCTTCTTCCCCGCTTGCCCTCTTTTTTTCTACTTTTCAACCAATTTCCCCGTGTTGTATTTATGCAAAATACTCCCAATTAGTGCTTGATAAGTCAATCCTTCGATAGCAGCATTTAATTTTAAGTCTCTTAGGTCTTTGGAGGTTAATTTTATGGTTACTTGCTCACTTCTTTTTGATGAAGCTTTAAAGATTTTGCTGAAGCGTTTTTTTTCTTTTCCAAGGTTTTTAATTGATTGCCATTCTTCATTTTCAATCGACTCAATCAATTCTTTTTCTTCTGAATCGTAATATTTCATTATCAAGCCTCCTTTCCCAGGTATTTCTTTGTTAATACCCTGCTTGGGAAATTTTCTCGTCCGGCACGTTTTTCCATATCGGCGCATGCAATCTTGTGAGCTTTTAATAATTGTCCTTAATGAAACCCTCGATCATACAGATGAATTTAGAGGCATCGTTTAATTGGTTCAGGGTTTCATCCTTCGATATTATAAAAAAGTCATCATAATCGCTGTCATTTCTAAAATCCTGCGCATCCATTATTATTTTTGAATATTCCTTCCCGATTTTTCCTGGCTTTACAAAGTGCTTATTAAAAAAAGCGATTATTCCAGTATGCTTTTTGGAATCGAAATTTTCTAACGCCAATAACGCACGCGCTGCGTGAAATATAGAGTAATAAGAACGATTGATGGATTGACTCAATTTATTATTATCAAAAAGCAATTGTGACGATTCCAGGTCATCTTTTGCTTTCTGCAACCGATGTTTGGACAAGTCTGTGTTTCTATTTTGTTCAGCCATAAATAGCAACGCCATCGCGATAAATATTGGAATAAAAAGGAACAGTCTCCCTTGATGTTAAATATTGGCGGTAGTCTTTTAATATAATAGAGATGACCACCTCATATTTAAGAGATAAGTCCACTTTTATTTCCGACAGTTTATTCCTGATATCGCCCCATTTTTTTTTCTCACAGTCGACAAACGCAACAATATCGATATCTGAATCGAGGGTTTGATCGTTTCTAGCATACGAGCCATATAAGACCAGTTCTTTAATTTCATTCCCCACAGATGAAAATATCTCGCGTTTGATATCTTCTACGATACCCAATGTTGCTTCGTCCTTTATTGTCGATAAATCTTTCATATATTACCTTTTACCTTCAAGAATATTGTAATGGAAATGGCGGTAATTTTCAAGCGCCTTCGAGCATTTTCTTGCCTGTCCCCTTTTTTTTCGCCCTACGCAACCGGGCCCTATAATGGAAAAGAGCGACACGATTATTATTGTAAATTGAAAATCTCGAGACTGACCCAAATGCTGCCCCGTGGATATTTGTAACGGTTTAGTTTCAATCTCCCGGATTCGGTCTCTGTCCATTGCAAAAAATCCCCAGGGTTTCGCTCGATTCGGCGAATTCGATCTCTGTCCGGCAAAAAATACCTCGATTCAATTCCACCGCCCACGGATTCGGCCCTCGTCCATTGCAAAAAATACCTCGATTCAATTCCACCGCCCACGAATTCGGCCCTCGTCCATATAGTCCATAATGTCCATACTGTCCATATTCCCTGCCTATCCCTGCCTATCCCTGCCTATCCCTGCCTATTCTTGCCAATTACCAATGGCACGGGCGGAATTATTAATTGGAGAGGGATATTGGCATATTAACGGGTATTTTCCCGGGTTTTCGAGATTGTCGATTTCCAGGTCCACATCGATATCGGGCCAATACAAATGAAACCCATGCAGCAATTGCACATTCCGGATCTCCTTGATGTTATGATCCCTGAAATACGGGTATTGATTGTAATCGAGAAAATACTCTTTACCTTTTAAAAACATCCATATCCCAAAAGGAGTAATGTTTTCAACGCTTACCGAAATATTTTTTCCATTCGCCGATGATTTCATCTTTTTTTTTCTCCACGATCTTTTGTATTTCATGACCTTTTACACGAAATACAGTCGGACTCATTATTCTAACTCCATGCAAAGGATTATAATACAATTTCTCATTTTTTTCTACCTCTTGAATTCAATTTTATCCTCCTGTATCTTTTTCATCGCTTTCGCCCTTAGAACTCGCAGGAGTGGCTGCATTTTTAAATAACTTTTACAAACACCTTGTATAAAAAAAACAATCGGTATAAAATATTCATTCCAAAAAGGAGAACACCATGATCGTAAAAAAATACAACGAAGTAGAAAGATGTGTGGTCACGGAAGAAGGAGCGAAAAATACGTCCATAAGGTGGTTGATTGGGAAAGACTCCCCAGCACCGAATTTTTACCTTCGTCAATTGGAATTGGAACCGGGCGGCCATACGCCGTATCATTCCCACCCGTGGGAACACGAAATATTCGTACTGGAAGGAATAGGCTCCTTGAACACAAAAAGTGAGACCAACCCGCTGGAGAAAGGCATGTTCGCCCTGGTAATGCCGGGTGAAGAGCATCAATTCGAGAACACAAGTGTTACAACGTTTAAATTTTTGTGCCTGATCCCTATCCCCAAAGCCAAAACATAACCGGGTCAATCCGGACCCAAAAAGAGAGTCTCCTTTCGGTGAAAACACGAGGAAAAATATGATTCAAAAAATTCAAATACCCCTATTAAAAGACCATCATAACCACCTCTCTTTCTATGCCCTGCTCTATGACTGCCTCAACCTTCAAGCCATAAAAGGCAAAAAAGATGCCATGCAGCTCATCATGGACTATTCATCTTCAAACCAAAACGTTTCATTGGTGCTGGGTTGGAACAGCAGTTTCTACGATTTAACACGGGAAGAACTGGAGAACTACCCCCCGGTTCTAATTGTAAACCTCTCTCTCCACAGCATGGTCATGAGCCCTGCTGCTGAGAGAATGCTCAAAGATGATTTCCCCGATATGATCGAGAACTATAGAAATCCGCAGTGGTACGAAGATCACATGCCGCAAGTGTTGGTGTTTCTATCGGAGCAGGCAGCCCCCATGGAAGAAAAGTTCCGGGTCTTTTTTGAAAAGCTGTACCAAAAAGGCGTTTATTATATCGAAGAGATGCAGCTACCTAATGAAAGAGTGTTCAACGTGATAAACGCCTCCCCATTTGCCGGGCGTACATGCTTGTGGGCCAGCATGGCTGTTTACCGGGCCCTTAATCCCCAAATCCAGGGACATATCAAGGGGATCAAATTATTTACCGACGGGGCGTTAGGTTCTCGCTCCGCTGCCATCAAAGAACCTTTCCTGGATAACAGCAAAGGGTATTTACTCTATACGGATGAATCGCTTTATAAAGCCCTGGCTGAAGTGGCCTCGATAAAAAAGGAAGCAGCGGTACATGCGATTGGCGAGTTAGCTTCGGCACAGGTAGTACGGGTTGTCGGCCAATTAAGAAAAGCAGGAATAAGATTCCCCGGCGTACGAATGGAGCATTGCCAATTTATCGGCGAGGAAACCGCAGCGGAAGCAAAAAACCTGGGAATTGTTCTATCCATGCAGCCCAATTTCAGCACGGATTCCATCGATTATTCGGACCGGCTTCCGAAATGGTATCTCGAAAATAATAACCCCTTCCGGATGTTGATCGACCAAATCGGGTTCCTACCGGGGAAAGACTTGATTTTCGGGTCGGACGGAATGCCTCACGGTGCAGAAGCTGCTATTAAAGCATCATTCTTTCCGCCATTCCCGGTACAACGGCTGACCGTGGAAGAATTTACGGCAGGTTACTGCATGCCGGATAAATCGTACGGAACAATCGAGTTTGAAATGGATCAAAGGGGTTTATTATCGATAAAGATTATATAACCGGGATATCACTTCTTGGTTTTCCCGAAAATAGATAAGAGAGAATTTTTACGCCCACCGGTACTGGAGCCGAGAATTTCGTCCAATTTTTTTCGTGCCAGTACGTGATCCGGGTTAATAGATAAGACTTTTCTAAAGAAACCTTCGGCCCGTTTGGGTTGATTTTCCGACATGAAAAGAATACCCATTGCAGCATATGCTTCAACGTTATAGGGTTCGATGTCGATGGCTTTTTGAAGGTTTGCGGCGGCGATATGTTTGAATTTAGGCAAGTTCATCTGGGAAAGCCCTAATAAAAGAAGATAAGAAGATTTCATGGGGTCGAGGCGAATGGCTTCTTCCATGATGGAAGCCGCTTCCCAATATTGTTTTTGGGCATACATTCCTTTCGCCCGTCGATACAAATGCCGGCCGCGCTCGATGAGATTTTCATGGATCGTGTCTTCCTGGGTATCTTCCTTGAAACCGCGGGAATCGTACTCCATGCGTTTGAGTTGGTTACTCAATGTTTCATAAGCTTTATTGATTTCTGCAAAAACAAAATTGGCTTTTTCCTTAATTTCAGGGTCCGGTGCGTTGGATATACGATCCGGGTGAAATTTTTTTGCGAGAGAAAAATAGATACTTTTGATTTCTTCAGGGGATGCTGTAGATTTAATGCCCAATACCTGGTAATAATCCAGCCGGTTGGTTTTAATTTGTTCAAAAAACCCGATGAGCTCTTCGATATTCTTATCCAGGTTTTTATCCATCACCACATCGATAAACTCGATGATGTTTAGCAGGTAGAATAAGACCAGCTTTTTAAAAAAAACATCTTCCGGCGTCCCTAATTTCTGTAGAATAATCTCACTGGAAAGGTTGGTGAATTTTGCCAGGTCGTTGTAGAAATTCAAATCGAAATTGGATAAAAACTCTTTTACGGAATCCGGGATATTGGTAATTTTCAATGCTTTTGAAAAAAATTTATTTTTAAAATAGGATACATTTCCAATTTTGCTGGTGCCCTCGGAAATAATACCGGCTAACCCGATTTTAAACCTGGAATCATCCGGGATTTCCGGGACTTTTGGGGTAAAACTCCATTCGCCGGAGAGAAGCTCGAACGTGGAGGTGGCAATAGTCCGGAGCTGAAAGATCAAGGCAAAAAAGAGGTCCCGTTGAGACAACACATTGTTTTGGACCAGTATCTTGCCTATGCGCTCATTTCGATCTTTTATCAGTTCATTAATATTCAAAAATTGGCCCCGGTCGATTTTACCGATTTTAAATAAAATCTCCCCCAGCCGCTCCTCGATGAGGTTGGTTTTCGCAAAAACCAGGCTTCCTTGTTGAAAAAAAAGATTTTTGGTGAAGTTCTTCCCGACAACGACAAGCTCGCCGTCGGATTGATCCTTTAAAACCTTCTTCAATATCAACGGAACAGGGTATTGAATAATTCTATTCGCCATACCGGGCAACGTCCTCCATACGAAATATATTATATTATACAATAATGCAATAATAATTACTACAATTTAAAACGGAAGTCAATCTAAAAAAAAATCCCGGCCACTCGAAAAATTTGGCACAAATTGCAAAAAATGTTACAATAATCCCTTGAAAAACTTGACAAAAACTTGTTTTTGTTCTATTTAAATTAAAAGGGAAAATATGATTAGATATTTGATTTTATTAATGAGCGTGTTGTTGATGGTGAATACAGGATGCCGGAGCACATCCCAAAAACGTGTCAATAAAGATATTACAGGCATCAATGAGCAATTGTACGATCTTGAAAAAAACCAGATCAAGCATTCAACCCGGTTGAAAAAACTGGAAGACGAGCTGAATCAACCCCGAGGAAAAAAGCCCCCCGAAGAAAAAGAAAAAATCGACGAACAGGGAGAAGATTACAACCTGGTTTATAAAGACGCCTATAAGTATTATATCGAGAAAAATTATATCGAAGCCCTCAAACTCCTTTCTCGAATCACGGCCCGGTTTAAAGATGATTCTTTCATCGATAATGCATTGTTTCTACAGGCAGAATCGTATTATGAATCAAATCAACCGGAAGAAGCACTGAAATACTACCAGATGGTTTATCGGTATTTCCCCTTTAGCATCAAAGCCGACGATGCGTTATTTAAGATAGGAACCATGTACCTGGATTCAAAAAATCCCACATATGCGTTAGTGGCTTTCAATCGCTTGATCTCGGAATACCCGGATTCCGATTTTGCTAATATTGTTTCATTAAAGATAAAGGAATTAAAAAACCAAACCAGGAGTAAACAATGAAGAAAATTAGCTTGCTTTGGATTTTAGTGGCTGTCTTAGCCATTACGCTTTACCCAAAAGACCAAAATTCCGATGGAACAGAGGTCAAAGAAGGATCGGAAGTAAGAAAATACAAATTTAACCAGGCCAACTTGTTCAAAAAGGAGGCACTGGTTATCTCCTATACCGATATGAATTGCAGCTATTTTATCAGTAAAAAATTACCGAAAGACCTTTATATCACCGGATGCGATGAGATGGATTTGGATCGAAGAGTATACTCGGATCGCGATAGAGTATTTATTAATAAAGGCACATCCGCCGGACTCCATGAAGGGGACAAGTTTTGGGTTGTCGGTATAGGGAAACGCGTGACTGATCGCATTAACCATAAAAAATTGGGTTATTTTCATTTGATCAAAGCCGTAGCAGAACTAACCTACCTGTACGAAGATAAAGGCGTCGCGACGTTGAAAAAAACCTGCAACCCCGTCGAATTAGGAGATATATTGGTTCCTATTCCCAACCAGGAACCGATTCTCCAAAAACGATTGGCCTACGAGAAATGGCGTCTTCCCAAATCGCCGGTTACGGGGCGAGTCGTTTACTCCGGCCTCTATACCGATGTGGCACGCGATAATCCAGGCCCCGATCATTTTGTAACACTGGATTTGAATAAAGAAAAATTATCCCGCGGCGATTGGGTCTTGTTTTATAAAATATTCGGCCCCCAATACCCCCCCGTTATCTTCGGAACAGGTATCGTGGTTTACCCAAACGATACCAACTCCACCGTTAAAGTCATCGACACCGAATACCCCGTTGAAGTCGGGAGCTATGCCCTCCTACTCCAGAAATCCATATTAACCCCGACGAAAACTCCTGGAAAGAAAGACGATAAGCTGCCCATAATCGAAACCCTTAAAAAAGAAGCTACTACAGCAGAAGAAGGAAAAGATGTCCTGGAAATCGGGATCATTTTCGACATCGACCAGGCTGCCCTTAAAGACACCCACATCGCAGAAATGCAAAAGATCAACGATTTCATCGCTTCCAAACCGGGTTATGTTGTTGTTTTAAGAGGTTACTGCTGCAGTATCGGCGGCGCAGAATATAACCTCAAACTCTCTGAAAAACGAGTCGACACAATAAAAAAATACCTCGCAGATACCTTTAAAATTAAAGAAGAAGCATTTGAAATCTATTTTTACGGAGAAAAAGATGCTCCTTATGACAATACCGCAGAGGAGCAGCGAAGGAAAAACCGCCTGGTCGATATCCAGGTTATCGAGAGGTAAAAATGAAATCTTTTTTGGTTATAGGACTTTGCTCCTTTTTAATTCTCTCTTTTTACCCCATTTACCCCACTTCATCCCCCTCCGATGAAAAAGACAACCCCCCCAAAGTAAAAAAAGAAGAAAAAAAAGAAGAAAAAAAAAAGGAACAAACCGTGTTTACCGATGAGGACTTAAAAAAGAATAACGATGCAAAAGTCACTGTTTTTGAAGTAGACCCCGGAACCGTCGAAAATAAGAAATACCCTCCCCAAGACGAAAACAATCCCAATATCGACCCCATTAAAACTGAAAAATACTGGAGAGCTAAAAAAGAACTGATCGAAAAAAACATCCGGGAAGCCAGGGAAAACATAAAAAAAACACAATCGGAACTCAACGCCCTTCAAACCAAATACTTTATAGTGAATACCGCATTAGAACAAACCAAAATAAAAAAGAAAATGGATAAAACGGCATCCCAACTCGAAGCCTATAAACACGGCCTGGCCCAATTTAAAAAACAATTGGAAGACCTCCCGGAAGAAGCCAGGAAAGCAGGAGCATTACCCGGTTGGGTTCGTTAACTTTTACTTAATCATCGATAATGCACAGCCATTCGACAAGGAATGAATAAATCCTGATGAAAGATTTACTACAATTAATGAACGAAAAAATCGTTGTAACCGCGGAAATCGGCATCAATCATAACGGGGATTTAAAACTGGCGGAAGAAATGATCGATGCCGCAGCCCAATGCGGTGTGGACGCTGTAAAATTCCAATGCTTTAAAACAGGGTTGATGTATTCCCGGCTTACCCCCGGCTTTACTCACACGGACCAGGATGTTTTTTCCCAGGTTCAAAAACTCGAAATACAAGACGATTGGTGGCCCCTTTTGCATGAACGCGCCAAAAAACATAACCTCCTTTTCTCCTCCTCCATATTCGACCATCACTCCCTTCTCGTCCTGGAAAAAACAGGGATCGATTTCCTAAAAATCGCCTCCTCGGAAATAAACAACCATGCCTTCCTGGAACTCCAAAAAAAACTGGGGGATATTTATGTTATCTCCACCGGGATGGCTTTCCTGGATGAAATTGCCGAAACACTGCGATTCTTGAAAAGCATCGGCATCGAAAAAATCATCCTCCTGGAATGCACCTCCAGCTACCCAGCCCCCCCGGGCTCCATTCACCTCCTGAATATCGATTTTCTTCACCACACGTTTAAACTCCCGGTAGGTTTTTCCGACCATACCCTGGGAATCCACTATGCCATCGCAGCAGCAGCCCGCGGCGCCCGCTTCATCGAAAAACATTTCACCCTCGACAAAACCATGAATGGCCCGGATCAAAAAATTTCCGCAGACCCTCCCGAAATGAAAACCCTGGTTCAAACACTCTCCGAAATCAACCTCTCCATGAAATCCAATAACAAAATGTCCATTTCTCCCCATGAACTCGATTCAAGAGATTTAGGACGAAAAAGCATCATCGCCTTGAAAAATATAAAAAAAGGAGAGATTATTACTCCTGGAAATACAATCGTTAAAAGACCGGGCAAAGGCATCCCCCCCGAACAAGCCCGGTTCTTGTACGGGAGACCGGCTAAACAAGATATCGATACCGATCAATGGATTACCTGGGATATGGTATGACCCCATTGCATCCCCTCACGGAGGCTTCACTTTATGAAAACACACATCGAAATAAATGCATCCAACCTGGTTCACAACTTGCAGGAATTTCACCGATTGACTGGAAACAGGATCATGTTCGTAGTAAAAGCCAATGCCTACGGTCATGGCTTGAAAGAAGTCACCGGCATAACCCGGGACCTTTCCTTTATCGATTATTATGCTGTCGACTCTGTTGAAGAAGCACTCATAATCAAAAAACTCAGCGATAAAAAAATATTGATCATGGGATGGGCGGATAAAGACCAGATCAAAGAAATCATCTCGAATGAAATCGAAATGGTTGTCCCTTCTGTGGAGTATTTAAAAGAAGTCAAATCCCTTTCCAAAGAGTTGAAAAAAACGGCGAAAATTCATTTGAAAGTTGAAACCGGTACAGCCCGGATGGGAATGCGCCCCGGAGAAATCGTCAATATATTGGAACGTTCCTCCTCTTCCAATAACAACCATCTCGTGGAAAACGTCGGGATTTATTCTCACTTCGCCAATATCGAAGACACGACAGATCACTCGTATGCCCAATATCAACTGGAAGTTTTTACTAACTTGATGCAAAAAATCAACCCTTCTCAATTACTGAAACATTTTTCCTGTTCAGCAGCCACCCTTCTATTCCCCAAAACCCACTTCGATATAGCCCGGGTGGGAATATCCGCTTATGGATTTTGGCCTTCCAGGCCCACCTATGTCTCTTACATCGAGCGAAACAAAACACCGATTCAATTAAAACCGGTCTTGAGCTGGCACTCCAGGGCAGCCCAGGTCAAATCGCTGGAAAAAGGGGAAGCCATCGGGTATGGATTAACCTACAAAACCTACGACCGCTCAAAAGTTATCGTTGTACCTGTGGGGTATTATGACGGATATGACCGGAAACTCTCCAATATGTCTACCATCATTGCGAATGGGGCAAAAGCACCGGTTCGGGGCCGCGTTTGCATGAATATGATTATGGCGGAAGTCACTCATATCAAAGACCGCCCGGTAAAACCAGGGGACAGGGTCATTCTCATCGGCGAAGAAGGAAATGAAAAGATCACCGCAGACCACCTTGCCGAATGGGCAGGAACCATCAATTACGAAATCGTATCCCGTTTGAATCCCTTGATTCCTCGATTAGTGGTTTAATTTTAATCGGCGGTTTTATAGCATCCCAAAAATCGATACATGGCAGCCGCTTGTTGTACTTTTTCAAGTGCGGATATCACGTGTTCATCTTTGTCGGAACCCTTTAAATCAACCCAGAATACATAATTACCCCGGTCGATTTTTGAAGGGCGCGATTCGATGCGGGTGAGGTTAATTTCGGCATCGGTAAATATTTTTAATATCCCGTAGAGTTCCCCGAACTGGTTATGGGTAGTAAAAATAATAGAGCATTTATCTCCGTGGATATTGCTTTTTTCGTTTGAAACCAGGGCAAATCGAGTAAAATTAGACGGGTCGTCTTCGATATTTTCTTTAATCACCATCAAGTTATACAATTCCGCGCAAAGTGTGTTGGCGATAGCAGCCGAAGCCCGGGGTTTTTTTTCTGCGATCATGCGGGCAGCCCCTGCTGTATCATAAAATGGGCGGCTGGTCAAATGATTCCGGTTGATAAACCCGTTGCATTGTTCCAGCGCATGGGGATGAGAATATACTTCCTTGATCCCCCGGTAATCCGAATCCGGCAGCGTGAGCAAAGCATAATTAATAGGCAGTTTGATTTCCCCGGAGATATAGAGCTGCTGGTCGATCAATAGATCGTTCACTTCAGTGATTCCACCTTCTAAAGAGTTTTCCACCGGGAGCATCCCGAAATTAAAACCGCCCTTCTTTACTCCTTCTACTACATCCGTGAATTGTAAACACGGGATAGGGATAAAGTCTTCATTGTATGCGCGGGTCGCCACTTCGCTGTTGGCGCCGTGTTCACCCTGGAAACCCACCAATATCGGGTGGTGAAGTTGTTTTTCCCGGCATTCTACGATGATTTCTTCAAATAATTTTTTAATAAAGTCTTTTCGAACTAACCGCAGTGGAATTCGCTCAACATTGGCAATCACCTCTTTTTCACGGTTATTATCCACTACCTCGTTTTTGAATTGCCGGGTTTTTAATGCCAATTCCATACGCTCGTTTAATAATTTGACAATTTCATAATCGACACTATTAATTTGTTCACGGATATCTTTAAGATCCATAATTGCCTCCGAATAAGTCTTGCGAGCAGGTTTATTATAACCGAATATTCGAGAATTGTCAAAAGAGGCGATCACACCAAACCACATCGCACCACAGCAATTCTCAAGTTAGAATTTTTAAAGATAAAAGAAAAAAAATTTCAAAAAATTTTTTTTAAAACATCAAAAAGTGTTTATCGATGATGCTTTTGTTTGAGCGACACCGCCAGGGTTTTTTGTATGTGCGCGTTTCCGGGAAACCGGATTTTTTGTTGAATTTATGTTATAGTAATTCTTTATTGCTGCCTTTTCCATCACCGGGAAACTGGGTTCGATTTCCGGCAGTAAAAAATTAATAAGCGAGGATAATAAATGATAAATGGTATTGCAGTCCTAACGATAGCAGGCTCGGACTCCGGCGGCGGGGCGGGCATCCAGGCCGATATCAAAACTTTTTCTGCCTTTAAAGTATTCGGAACCAGCGTGATCACGGCTGTAACCGCACAAAACCTGGCAGCAGTATCCGCTGTCCAACCGGTAGACACCCGGATCGTAGAACAACAACTGCAAGCAGTCTTAGAAGGCTTTCCCATAAAAGCGATGAAAACAGGAATGCTGTTCTCATCCGGGATTATCTCCGTTATAGCGGATATGCTTTGCAGCTACCGGCACATCCCCCTGGTCATCGACCCGGTCTTTATCTCTACCTCCGGCAGTAAACTCCTGCAAGACGATGCAGTGGAATGTTTAAAAACAAAACTCTTCGGCCTGGCCACACTGGTTACCCCCAATATCCCGGAAGCTGAAACCCTGGCAGGGGAAACAATTCATTCGTTCGACGATATGAAAAAAATCGCCGGGAAACTGTTCTCCGAATTCAACGTACCGGTATTATTGAAAGGAGGGCATTTGCCGGGAAAAGCCACCGACATACTGGTAGATGGGAACGGGGTGACAATCTTCGATTCCCCCCGAGTGGAAGGAGTGAATACGCACGGGACCGGGTGCACTCTCTCTGCTGCGATTACAGCAGGGATAGCCCTCGGAAAATCCTTGAAGGATTCGATTGAATCGGCAAAAAATTACTTAACCCGGACCCTTCGAAATCCTACCCGGTTATCCGCTGCTGTAGAAATTATTAACCACCACACGCCGTGGGACCCACCTTTTTGAAAAATCCATCGAGGATGGAGCGGTAGGAGCAAAACTATTATTACCGGGTTCTTCTCTGCGGTCTCCGTGAGCCCTGTGAGAGATAAAATATAAGTTTCTCACCGACTCCCCGGAGAACACAGAGAGCGGTCCACTGTAGGCAGCGGGGTCTAATTATTGGCCAGGAGAACGATAATAAGAATAACCAGGAGAATGGCACCGATAAACAGGGCGATCTTAAGCGCACTATAAGGCCGCTCGCCTTGTACTTCACCGGTCTGGCCGTTGATGATGAAACGGAATACTTTATCCTTAAACCGGTATGAACTGATCCATATAGGCAAAAGGATATGCTTAAAGGTAATATCGTTGTAGACCGTATTCATCGACATGATTCGCTGTTCATCGCCGCCGATATCGGAATTCACGGAAGAACGGACGACATATTTCATTTTTTCTTTGGCTTCATTCAGGCCTGTGGCGACATCGACCTGGTATGATTCCGACCTGAAACCGCTGAGGTATTTATCGTTGTAGGGGACAAGATTTTTCAAATTCCAGGGTTCAAGGCGTTCGGTGTATTTTTTAGGGAGTGAAAGGCTGGCAATCACCAAAATATCGTCGAAATTATTATGAACCTGGCCGGAGGCGAAAGTCCAACGGATATGCCGGACCTGGCGGGTCTTTTGGACTGTTTTCCCATTTTCCGTGGTGGTATAGGATTCGGTTACATAATAATAAGTTCCGCGCTGTCCGGTATACGAAGTGTCTGTTTTGGAATCATAAGTCCAATACGGGATATAAATCCCGCCTAATTTATCATTCAGGGCATCGGATTTTTTCAAATCGGAGGGAGCAAACCACAATTTTTGAATCCATCCGCGGAACAATTCGGCTGCTTTTTTTCTTTCGATTACAAAAGGAACAATGGATTTGGGTTTTAAAAGAGTCGAGGTGCTGCCGGTTTTAACAACGATATTGGCGGCACAATAGGGGCATTTGTCGGAGGTAATATTGGGTTGAAGAGTAACAGAAGCGCCGCAGGCCGTACAACGAACCGCGACGACCTCTATTTTTTCTTCTTTAGCGAGTTTTTCGTTGATAAATTTTTCATAATCGATCTCTTCGACGATTTCCTGGGTTTGTTCGATGATGTTTTCAGCTCCACAGTATTCGCAAACCAGGTTTTTTGTGCCGGGTTTGAATTGGAGGATGGCGCCGCACCCTTTACAGGCGAGGTCGTTTCTTACTTTATCTTTATCTAGGGTTTCTATGTTGTCATTTTCTGCCATTTTGGGTCTCCTGGGAAATAAGTTTACAAAGTTAAACCGGTTTTACACCGGGGGGATCGGGGGAGGGCCCATTGGGGCAAATAAAGGAGCGACATCCGGGACTTCGCCGGCTTTAGCCCAGGCAGCCATACCCTGTTTCCAAACGAGTGTATCGGTTTTTATCATTTGTTGTTGGATTAACTGGCGGAGGGCAGAGTCCGGATAAGGTCCTGCCTGTTGGCCGTTAATAACGGCATAGTACTGGGCCGATCCCGGGATAGGAGGAGGAGCGAAAGCGGCTTGAGGAGCTTGTGCCTGTTGAAATTGACCCGGTTGGAACATACCGCCCATCTGGGAAGCCATGGCAAAACCCATTCCCATGCCGAGGCCTTCGCCCATAGTTCCGCCGGGATTATTGGCCGCAATTTTCATTGATTTGGCAGCCTGGTACTGTCCAAAGCTGCCGACTCCAAGAATATCCATGCTGTTCTTAGCGTCAATCGCTTCTTCCTGCTCCTGGGGCAAAGAAATATTTTCGATTAAAAACTTGGTGAGTTCGAGACCGTATTCGTCGAATTCCGGTTTGATTTTATCCTGGATTACTTTGGATAGTTCATCGTATTGAGATGCCAGGTTTACGTAAGAGATTTTACTCTCTGCGGTCGTGTCGGACAAGCGGGTGATAATAATATTTCGCAATTGTTCGCTGATTTCTTCAATCGTAAAACGGGCATCGGTCCCGGCAATTTCCCTGATTACTTTCACCGGGTCTTTAATCCGAATGGCGTAAGTCCCAAAAGCCCGCATCCGAATTTGCCCTAATTTGGGGTCTCCCAGTATGATCGGGTTTTTGGTTCCCCATTTGAGGTTGGTAAAGTTCCTGGTGTTGGCGAAATACACTTCGGCTTTAAAAGGACTGTTGAAACCGTATTTCCATCCTTTTAGAGTTGCCAGGATCGGAAGGTTTTTAGTTTCCAACCGATACATCCCGGGTTGAAAAACATCGGCGATTTGGCCTTCATTCACAAATACAGCGACCTGGGATTCGCGTACCGTCAATTGCGCACCATTTTTTATTTCGTTTTGGTAACGCTCGAATCGATATACCATTGTGTCGTTGGTGGAGTCCACCCATTCTACGATATCGATAAATTCCGCTTTCAATTTCTCAAAAATGCCCATTTATTACCTCCTTTCGAAAAGTTAACATTTGAGTCTTAAATTATAGACGAATATCTAAGAAAAAGTCAAACCTGCGATTTTAATATTTTCATTTTCTTAAAAACTATTGACATTCCATCTGCTGTTTTGTTACACTGTCAGGGGATATCTTGTTGTTTAAAATTAAAACCCGTTGATATCCCGATTACAGGACATACAACGATAAATATAAAAAGTACGTTGGAAAAAAAATAATTCTACCTCCGCTGCGGCAAAGGTAGAAGGGAGGAAAAACCGATGAAACCGGATATCGAAATCGCCCGAGAAGCGAAGATGGTAAATATCGAAAAAATCAGGCAAAAGTTGAATATCCTGGATGACGAATTCTCCCCATATGGGAGATACAAAGGAAAAGTATCCATCCGGGCTTTGGAACGATTAAAAACGAAAAAAGACGGGAAATTGATCGTCGTAACAGCCATCACCCCAACCAAATTCGGTGAAGGAAAAACCACCACCACCGTCGGGTTAACGATGGGCATTAACAAAATTGGAAAAACGTCCGTCGCTGCGCTGAGGGAGCCGTCATTAGGGCCGGTTTTCGGTGTGAAAGGCGGCGCGGCCGGCGGCGGCTACTCCCAGGTTCTGCCCATGGAAGACATCAACCTCCATTTTACCGGGGATATCCACGCGGTTACCACAGCCAATAATCTACTCTCCGCCGTACTGGGTAATTATATGCATTACTCTAACGCCATGAATTTAGACCCCCGGAAAATAGTGTGGAAACGGGCAGTGGACTTAAACGACCGGGAACTGCGAAAGATCGTCGTGGGCCTGGGTGGAAAAAACGAAGGCTATCCCCGCGAAGACGGCTTTATTATTTCAGCCGCCTCGGAAATAATGGCGATACTCACCCTTTCGGAAAGCATCGCCGACATGAAACGGCGGATGTGCAATATACTGGTGGGGTTTACCCGGGACGATAAACCCATATTCATGGGGGATTTCCATATTTGCGGTTCCCTGGCGACGGTTCTTAAAGATGCCATTAACCCAAACCTCGTCCAAACCATCGAGAATACACCCGCTTTTATCCACAGCGGCCCCTTCGCCAATATCTCCGTCGGGACCAACAGCATCGTGGCTACCAAAATGGCTTTGAAACTCAGCGATTACGTTGTTACCGAATGCGGGTTCGGTTCGGACCTCGGTTTCGAGAAATTCGTGGACGTCGTGTCCCGCGTGGCAGGATACAGCATCCATGCTTCGGTCATCGTGGCTACCGTACGGGCACTCAAACATCAAGGCGGCGAAGACAGCATCCAGGGTTTAAAAACAGGTTTGGCCAACCTGGGGAAACATATCGATATCGTCAAGGGATTCAAAGTGAAACCCGTAGTCGCTATTAACGCATTTGAAGGAGATACGGCAGAAGAAATCGATATCATTAAAAAATTCTGCCAAAATGATAAAGGAACCGATGTAGAACGGTGCGACGCTTTCGAAAAAGGCGGACCCGGCGCCGCCGCCCTGGCTGAAAAAGTCGTGGATATCGCCGATAAATCCGACGGTTCCTTTGAAAGAGCCTATTCCCTCGATGACTCTATCGAAGACAAAATATGCAAAGTGGCTAAAAAAATCTACGGCGCAGACGGCGTGAATTTCTCCTGGGAAGCCAAAGCAAAATTGAAACTCATTAAAAAAATGGGCCTGGAAAAATTCCCGGTTTGCATTGCTAAAACTCAACTCTCCGTCTCGGATAACAAAAACAAACTCAATGTCCCTACGGGCTGGTATATGAATATTAATGAAGTCGATATCGCTGCCGGCGCCGGCTATTTAATCCCCATTTCCGGCGATATCCTGTTGATGCCCGGCCTGCCCAAAGAGCCTTCCGCTGAAAAAATCGACATCGACGACACCGGGCAAACGATTACAGGACTTTCCTAATCACACTGCAACCCGGCCTGTCGTGCCATGTTTCGTGGGCGTGTCCGACTCGTGTTTATATACTAATTTCTTAATTTTGAGACAAGGGGGTATTCATACTGCGATGCTTCTCTTTCGCTCTATGAATTGCAGGATGTTTTCCACCGAACAAAAGTTCTCCAATTCCATGTCATCACTGTCTACCGCTATATTGAATTCCGCCTGCACATAGTTGAGAACTTTCATCGCAAATAAAGACGAAACGATTCCCAGTTCAAAAATATTATCGTTATCACAAAATCGGGCTTCTTCCCGTGATACGATGATATTTTTTTCGATGAATTGCCTGATTTTTTCTTTCTCTTGCATTCGTGTGATCCTCTCATTATTTATGGGTGCATAACGCACCGATGAAATCATAAGAATAACCGAAACTGCACTCTAACCGGAGTATGCGCAGCTCAGCCTGGCTTAAAATGCCTTTAAACTCCTTTTCAGACAGTAACTCACGGTATCCCAGGTTCATTTCCGGGTGAAGTTCCATGAAAGTACGGGTTAGCGGGGTATCCAACGGAACCAGGATAATAATATTTCCACCCGGGGCCAGGAATTTTTTATGGATATCCATCACCGGTTTTTTATCTTTAAAATGTTCGATCAAACCGAAACTGCACACAAGACCAAAAGCCGGGTCCAAATCCAGTTCAAATATATCTTTATTCAAATAAGTCGTGTTTTGCAGGGGTTCTTTGAGGGTAAGAAATGCCTGGTGGGAGGCATGACTTTTATCCACCAGTACGCCCGAACCGCCATACTGCTCGATGAACCAACGGGTTAAAAAACCTGTGGCAGCTCCCAATTCAAGTATTTTAGGCTGGCGGGGTTCACGGCCCTTCAATAATTGAAGCATCATTTTGTTAAGGATAAAGGCAAGTTTGAACTTGTTTTCTTTGAGATGCGCGCGGGCTTTCGTAATTAGCCGCCGGCTCTCCTCGAAACTCAACCGGTTAACTAACCGGCTTGACGATTCATCCGTAAAAAATACTTCCCAATCGAAATATTCGGGCTCATTACCGTTGGGTTTAATATTAAGAGGAGTTAAATACATCGTTATATCCTTCCGGTTTTTTTTATTTATTTTAGGGCTGATTTATGGGCACTTGTGCATCATTAACATCTTCGATCAAAGAGAATGAATTTTAAAACGGTATGTTTAAATGATGGGATACCGTAATATAATAGCAAAAAAAAGAGTAAAATTCAATAGAAAGGTTTTGAATTCTTATCGCATCTGTGGTATAAGTAAATATATGCGAGGGAATAAAAAATGACCGGTAAAACAGAAACAGCTTTATGGCAGCGAGAATTTCACCTTTCACGGAGGTCCAGGGAGAAATACCGTATCGATGAATCGCTTTTCCGGGTAGAAGGAGATATCGGGTTCATCGATTTTACTGCGGTGCAGAGGTTTGCAAATCAACTGAAAGAAAAAAAGGCACGGGCGGGGGAATTGAATGCAGTGGGTTTGATCCACGAAGTATTTCATATAATAATCGGTTTCTACCTTCGGAATAAAAACAAAAATGCCTGGGATAATGCTTTAAAGATGTTGGACAGCCGTTTGGGTCAAGAAAAAGTCGATGAAGCGCTGCGGTATTTTGCCTCCGAGTTCCCGCCTCCGGCAGTATACCGGGACAAAGTATTGCCGGAAGTATACATTAAAGGTGAAACGGCCGGTGTCCCCAACCGTCATATATTACTGGAAGAAATGAGCATCCTGGCGATCTTTTCCCTCAACCCGGCCTGTGAACTATATAAAACGGAATTATTCGACGACAGGGATTTAAAAAGCCAAACCGACTATTGGAAGGTTTTTTCGGAATTGGAGCGGTTTTTTATCGATGAACCTTATTTTGGACCGGACAGCCAGGATTTAATAACAATGTTAAAGTCTCCTGCCAAAAAAATACCCCACTCCTTGCACGGCCAATTGCAATATATCCGTGCGCATTGGGGTTTTATACTGGGAGATTTTATATCGCGGTTGTTATCCGGTTTGGACTTGCTCAAAGAAGAAGAAAAATTCGGTGGAATGGGCCCTGGAGATACTCCGGTATACGACTTTTCGGGTGGAACAGCGGAATACGAATATGAGAGTTTTTCGAGGGATCATGCCTGGATGCCGCGTTTGGTATTGATGGCCAAAAGTACTTATGTGTGGTTGGATCAATTATCGAAAAAATACCGGCGATCCATCACCCATTTGGATCAAATCCCGGATGAAGAGTTGGATGAGATGTCGCGCCGGGGTTTTACAGGCCTCTGGTTGATCGGCGTATGGGAGCGCAGCCGCGCATCGCAGCGAATAAAACAAATGTGTGGAAACCCGGAAGCCCTTGCATCCGCATATTCCATATACGATTACCGCATCGCCGACGACCTCGGTGGAGATGAGGCAATTAAGAATCTAAGATACCGAGCATGGCTCAGGGGTATCCGCATGGCCAGCGATATGGTCCCGAACCATATGGGAATCGACTCTCCCTGGGTAGTAGAGCACCCGGAGTGGTTTTTATCGCTGGATTCCCCGCCATACCCGGTATATTCTTTCAATGGACCGAACCTATCTCCCGATCCCCGCGTGACCATTCTCCTGGAAGATCGCTATTACACGCGGCAAGATGCAGCGGTGGTATTTAAATGGGTCAATAATTCCACGGGTGAAACCCGGTATATTTACCACGGGAATGACGGTACGTCCACACCCTGGAATGATACGGCCCAGTTAAATTATTTAAACCCCCAGGTGCGGGAAGCGGTAGTTTCCGCCATTTTTTCAGTTTCGTCCAATTTCTCTATTATCCGCTTCGATGCGGCAATGACATTGACAAAACGTCATTACCAGCGCCTGTGGTTCCCTGAACCCGGCTCCGGCGGCGATATCCCCTCCAGGTCATGGCAGGGAATGGGCAAATCCGAATTTAACCGGATGTTGCCCGATGAATTCTGGCGGCAGGTGGTGGACCGTTTCGCGGAAGCCAAATCCGACACATTGCTGTTGGCCGAAGCATTCTGGCTGATGGAAGCGTATTTTGTCCGGACTCTCGGGATGCACCGGGTTTACAACAGCGCTTTTATGAATTTCTTGAAAAATGAGGACAACGCCCAATACCGTCAATCCATCAAAAACGTCCTCCTATTCAACCCCGAAATATTAAAACGGTTTGTCAATTTTATGAATAACCCGGACGAAGAAACCGCTTTAGCCCAGTTTGGAAAGGATGATAAATACTTCGGAGTTTGTACTTTAATGGCCGCTTTGCCCGGTTTACCCATGTTCGGACATGGTCAGATCGACGGTTTTACCGAAAAATACGGGATGGAGTATCGCCGCGCTTATTATAATGAATCCCCGGATTTGCATTTGATTCAACGCCATGAGCATGAAATATTCCCCCTGCTGCGAAAACGTTACCTTTTTGCCGAAGTATCGAATTTTCTTTTTTACGATTTCTATACCACCAGCGGTAGTATCGACGAGAATGTGATCGCCTTCTCGAACCGCCTGGACAGCGAACGGTGCATCGTGGTTTACCATAATAAATTTTCAGAAACATCGGGATGGATTAAAACATCGGTTTCCTACATGGCGAAACAGGGTCCTCAAAACACCGAATCGATCCGTGAACAAAAAATGGTTGACGGGCTCGGTTTAACTCCTGAGGACAATCATTATGTGATCTTTTCCGACCATGCTGCAGGTCTGCAATATATCCGTGATGTTAAAGAAATGGGGAATAAAGGGCTCTATTTTGAATTGTCGGCATATAAAAAAAATGTTTTCCTGGATTTCCGTGAAGTGATCGATGATGAACGGAAGATATATTTTCAACTAAACACCATGCTGCAAGGAAAAGGCGTTCCCAATATCGACGATATCCTCAGGCGGCACTTCTTCAACCCCCTTAAAACTCCTTTCCAGGATTTAGTGGAATGTGTATTTAAAGGAGATTTAACCCGGCTTTCAAACCCAGGGACCGCCCATGAGCTGCGCTCATTCTACGAAGCCGTACATAGTTTGACCGGCAACAGCGAAGATCCTTTCAGGGTCGTCACCTATCTCTGCCGGATGGTGGAAGTATTGGATTGCCAATTACGATTAGAATCCTTTGCCGGTGAAAAAATCCCGTTGAAAACGCAATTTGAGGTGGCTTCCGTATCGAAGTTTCTTCAAACCATCGGGTCCATGAAATCCCAGGGTTTTTTTAAACCCATTATGTTGTCCTGGGTGTTTTTACACCGGATCGGATGGCACATCGTGGAAGAGTGGATGCTGGATGGAGTGATGGCCGCCATGTTTAAACGATTGGGGGCCGATGAAGTTCAAGCGTGGCAATTCGTGGAAACAGCCAGGTTATTGGTCCGGTACCAGGATTGGTGGAAGAATTTCGATTCAGTCCGGCAATGGGCCGATCATTTTTTCCAGGATTTTGGTATTGTGCGAATATTAAATATCAATAATCATAATGGGTCATGGTGGTTTCACAAAGAATCCGCGGATGAATTGTTGAATCGTCTTTATATAACCGGTATATTATCGTTGGTAATCGAGGAAGAGGATTTCCAGGAAAGAATAACCTCTTTATCCCGTGTATTTCGGTTCCTTCGTGCTGCTGTTCAGCGTTCAGGTTATAACCTCGATACATTCAAAAAAATAATCTACCGGGTGTTTCCTAAATAGAGATGACCCCACGTAGTAGAGACTTTGCGCGCTGTGTCTCTACAACGATTCAGGATTCGAATATTTCATACGTACGGGTGAAGTTTCGAACCTTGATACAATCGGAATCCGGGGCTATGTCGCCGGAATAAATCAAATAACCTTCCCGGGTAGAGGGAGAAATCTTTTTGAAGTAGTCGATACCGCTGAATAAATTCTTGTTCAGTGTTTTTGCCGATTTAATCTCGATGGGTATCAGTTCACTGGATCGTTTGTAAATGAGGTCCACTTCGTTCCTGTTATTATCCCTGTAGAAAAACAAGTTAGGGTCAAGTCCTTTATTCAAGCGGGCTTTCAATGCCTCGATTACCACCATATTCTCAAAAAGGTTCCCGATCAAGGGGTCCCGTGTTACTTGTTCGATACTTTCGATCCCCAGGAGATAGGTAACCAAACCTATTTCAGTAAAATATAATTTGGGTGATTTAATGATCCGTTTCCCGAAATTTTCAAAATAGGGATGCAGTCGGAAAATGATAAAAGAAGCTTCCAGGATGGAGAGCCATCCGCTCAATGTTGTCACCGAGATGCCCACGTCATTGGAGAGGGAATTGAGGTTAACCACTTGCCCGGTGCGGCCTGCCAGTAATTTGAGGAAAATCTCGAATTGGGCCAGGTTTTTTATGTTTATCATTTGTCGGAGGTCTCTTTCGATATAGGTTTGGAAGTAATTGCGGTACGCCCGAGTCGGCTCCAGGTTGTCTTTATAAATTCGGGGTAGGAAACCCTTGAACATATATTCGTCTCTTTCCTGCCGGATCCCCGCGTTGTTCAATTCGTCGATAGTGAAAGGAAGTAGGTGTAAAAGAGCGGTGCGGCCTGCCAGGGATTGGGTAACGGCCTGGTTCAAGTCCAATTGATGGCTTCCTGTGAGGATAAACATTCCTCTTTCATCTTTTTCATCGACGATAGTTTGAATATAGGACAGCAGTTTGGGGTTTCTTTGTATTTCGTCGATTATCAGGGGGTATTTGAATTCATGGAAGAAAGCTTTGGGGTCGTTTTCGGCAAGGTTCCTGGTTTCCGGG
>Ga0105104_10000403_pt1 | contig 32921 bp, 26 predicted proteins | sample PPLLaktember2015_3_FD_87034 | JGI IMG/M metagenome (GOLD analysis project Ga0105104, IMG submission 87034) | Freshwater sediment microbial communities from Prairie Pothole Lake near Jamestown, North Dakota, USA - PPLs Lake P7 Core (6) Depth... | ecosystem: Environmental > Aquatic > Freshwater >... | reverse complement strand
TGATGTCAGCGAGACCTGCGCACGCCCTCGTCGTGGACGGCCTCAGGTCCTGCCCACAGGGGGTGAGGGAGCAAAAAGTGCTCAGCCGCTCGCAGATCCCGGGTAATATCCGGGGCGTCCTCGGCTATCAGTCCCGGCTAAGTCCTGATGTCCTGGTCAGGGTGTTTTGGCCGGGGCGGCGTCGTGCACAAGACAAATCGACCATTGGAAATGGTCAGCGAGTCTGGTGCACGCCCTGCCGAGGACGGCAGGGGAGCCGGATATCGCTCAATCTTTGTAATTTCATCGCGCTGGACCCTGGAATAAACCAGGGCGCGAGGTTTTCTTTCAACCCCGCGCCCTGCACCTGTGTCCCAACAAGGTATTCAGGGAGAATATTATGGAAAAACCGCTTCCCCCGTAAATAAGAGCCTATCTCCACCAGCCGGGTAGACTTCTACGCTGACCTTCTGTTTCCCCCTGGGTTCCGGCCCGGAGCAGTAAATATTTTTGGGGAAGGAGGACTGCAGCGTGCAGGAAAATTCCTTCCCGTCCACTACCGCGCGGTATTCGCCGCTTACCTCGCTGCGGGCTTCGATGACCACGATGGCAATACCCACATCGATATAACCCACCGTCTGGATGCGCGCGCCTTCCAGGCTGGTTACGGGCCCGGCGGTCTTCGTGGGAGAAAGTTCCTGGGTGGGTCGGGCCGCCGGGTTGTTTACCGGGGGTGTTTCAGGGAAGACAGGTTTTCCCACCGGGCCGGGGTTGGCCGTCGGTGAAGGAGCAGAATCCGGCACGAGAGCTGGCGGGGTTGACGCCGGGCGCGTGCAGGCCGCCAGGATCAGGGCCAGAACAATGAAATAAATTCGAGGATGCATCTGGGACCGAGTATACACCTTCATCACAATTCCCCAGCCTTTTCATAATCTTTTCACAACCGGGCGGCATACTAATCATAAACGCATCGGTGGAAATCTGGAATAGGTGATGGGGTATCCGAACGCTTTCTGTTAAAAGTTTGTTAAATATCGAGAACTGGGGTTGACAGCGCCAATCCGCTGGAGTATAGTACGGCCTCGTACTATTCGATGTGTGACGATTGGAGAAATATGCCTGCTCAAAAAATTGAAGACCCGGTCGAACTGATGCGCAACCACGTGAGATGTCACGCGGAGACATTTCCGGGTTCGCCCGATCCGATCGGGATCGAGATCTCGGCATTGATCCATATGCTCGCCAATCTGTACGACCACCTGGCCGAGCAGGGTGAGCGAGCGGGCGGCATCTCTCGCCCGCGGTATGGGATCTTGATGCGCCTCTACGTTCAAGAAAAACACGGGGCTCAGGATGGGCTGACCCCCACCGAGCTCAGCCAGATGCATAACGTCAGTAAGAATACCATCAGCTCGCTGCTGCGCGGGTTGGAAGAGAAAGGTTTTATCCAACGCAGCCTCGATCCGCTCGATAAGCGGGTCTTCCGCATCCAGCTGACCCCATCCGGGCGAGACCAGGTCGAAACTACTTCTCCTTACCGTCTGGCATTTATGAACCAGATCCTCAGCGATCTAAATGCAGAGGAACAGAACCAGATGATCGACCTGTTGACCCGTCTGTTTCACTCGATCAGCCGGCATGGACACGTGAAGCTATCGGCTGTTCCTTTTAGCAAACCCAAATAATTCTGGAGGTACACTTGCAACCGCGTAAACAATTTTCCCGCCGCGGACCCAGACCTGGCATGGCTGGCCTGGGCCGGGCAATCCGCTACCTGGGACATTACCGCAACCTGGCGCTGCTGGCCTATTTGTTCCTGTTCATCTCGACCGGGGCGCAGTTAATGGTTCCTCAGCTCGTCCAAAACATTATCGATGCAGTCACCAACGGCCTGATCGCGCAGCAGATTGCCGGTGTGCCGTCTGCTTTCCAGTCTCAAGCTCTGGAGAGGATCGGCTGGACGGTCGACCAGTACCAGCGCTTCAGCACTGCCGGCGAAACTGCCTTGCTCACGGCTGGGATTTTGATCGTTGTCTTCGCCGTGATCCGCGGTTTTTTTGCTTTCTCCCAGGGCTACATGTCCGAACGGGTCAGCCAGAGCGTGGCCTTCGACTTGCGCAACGATTTGTATGAAAAGATCCAACGCCTGTCCTTCAGCTACCACGACCGCAACCAGACCGGTCAATTGATGGTCCGCGCTACGGACGATGTCGAAAAGCTGCGCCTGTTTATTGGCCAGGGGCTTCTGATGGCAGTCCAGGCGCTGGTGATGCTGGTGGGTACGTTGGTTATCCTTGCATTGACCAATCTCCCCCTGACCCTGATTATCCTTCCCGTGCTGCCCATCGCCCTGGTGATGTTCATGATCTTCGGTTCGATCAGCCAACCCTTGTTTATCGAAGTTCAGATCCGGCTCTCCCGGCTCAACACCATCCTGCAGGAGAACCTGGCCGGGATCAAAGTGATCAAGGCTTTTGCCCGCGAGCCCGAGCAGCAGAAGAAATTTGAAAAATCCGCCGAGTATCTCATGGCCCAACAGGTCAAGGTGGCGCGGATCTTCTCCTTCCTGTTCCCGGTGGTATTCCTGATCGCAAACCTGGGACAGGCCGCCGTGCTGTATTTTGGGGGCAAACAGATCATTGCCGGGACGCTCACGTTTGGCGAATGGCAGAAGTTCAGCCTTTACCTGATTTATGTCTTCTTCCCCTTGGGACAGCTTGGATTTATCATCTCACAGATGTCGCAGGCTTCGGCATCGGCCAGCCGCGTGTTCGAGATCCTGGATGCAAAGAGCGAGGTTGCCGACCGGCCAGGCGCAAAAACCCTGCCGCCGGTCCAGGGGAATGTCTCCTTCGAAAAGGTCACCTTCCGCTACTTTGGCAGCAGCGAGCCTGCCCTGGATGAGGTCAGCTTTACCACCCAGGCCGGGCAGACAGTCGCCTTGTTGGGCGCTACCGGTTCAGGTAAGAGCACCATCATAAACTTGATCCCCCGGTTCTACGATGTGACCAGCGGGAAGGTCCTGATCGATGACTGCGATGTGCGCGATGTCACCCTGGATTCGCTGCGCTCGCAAATCGGTATCGTGCTCCAGGAGACGACCCTGTTTAGTGGGACCATCCGCGAGAACATCGCCTTTGGTCGCCCGGATGCCAGCCTGGAGGATGTCAGTTCTGCCGCCAGGGCTGCTTCCGCCCACGAATTTATCATGAGCTTCCCTGAAGGCTACGAGACCATGGTCAGCGAGCGCGGCACCACACTCTCAGGCGGCCAGAAACAGCGCATCGCCATCGCTCGCGCCCTCTTGATGGACCCGCGCATCCTGATCCTGGATGATTCGACCAGCAGTGTAGATACTGTTACAGAATACGAGATCCAGCTCGCCCTGGACCGGCTTATGAAAGGCCGCACCAGTTTTGTCATCGCCCAGCGCATCAGCACCGTGCGCAGCGCCGACCAGATCCTGGTGCTGGACAAGGGCAAGATCGCTGCCAGCGGCTCCCATCAAGAATTGATGGAAAGCAGCCCGCTCTACGCGGAAATTTACCACTCGCAGTTAATCGAGGACACCCCCCGGACTGCTGCCGGAACGGGCGAGGCTGTCGCTCGCATGGAGGAGAAATAACATGTTTGGAGGTCCCGGTGGCGCTCGCCGTCTGATGGAACAAGAGGCTTTTAAGCCTCGCGATGTAGGCTCTACCCTTGCCCGCCTGGGCAAGTATTTTGGTCCTTATTGGTTGATCCTCAGCCTGGTGGTGATCCTGATCTTTGTCAGCACCTGGGCGCAGGTTGTAACACCTGACCTGATCGGCCAGGCCGTCGATTGTTATCTAACCCCTGCCATCACGCGCCAGTATGCCCAGCCGCAGGGGGTTCCAGGCGCAGTCCCAGGTGGACAGGGAGGTTTGTCCAATGAGACCACGACCTCTCAAACCAACTGCTGGTACGCCAGTGTCAGCCCAAATGCGACCACGGATGAGCTCGTGCTGGGTCTTGGGAAGTTGATCCTATTGGTGGTTGGGCTTTACGTCGGCGGTTCGATCATGGGTGGTTTGCAGTTCTACCTGATGAGCTGGTCGGGGCAGCACGTCCTCAAAAATCTGCGCACACAGGTCTTCGCCCATCTTCACAAACTTTCCCTCAGTTACTATGCCGAGCAGGAAGCCGGCAATGTGATGAGCCGGATTACCAATGATATGGAGACCATTCAGCAGGCGATCAGCTTTGCCCTGGTCAACGTCACCAGCGGAGTGCTGCTGATCCTATGGATTGCCTACAATATGCTCCAAAAAAGCATCCCATACGCCTTGTTGAGCATGCTAGTTGTCCCGCTGATGATCCTGACCACGGTGTGGATCTCAGGCCAGGCGCGCAAAGCCTTCCGCCGCACCCGCCAGGAGATTGGCAAAGTCAATGCGGACCTGCAAGAGACCATCGCCGGGGTCCGTGAGGTCCAGGCTTTTGGGCGCGAAGAGGCCAACATTGAGTCTTTCCGCGTGTCGAATGCCGCCAACCGGGACGCCAATATCCAGGCCGTGGCTTACACCGCTGCCCTGGCCCCATCCCTGGAAGCCCTGGGCTACCTGGCCATTGCCATCGTGACCGGCGTAGGCGGGCTCATGCTGCTGCGCGGCACAGACTTGTTTGGAACGACCGTCTCCCTGGGTCTGATTGTCACCTTCCTGGGTTATGTCCAGCGCTTCAATATGCCAATCCAGCAGATCTCGGTGTTATGGACCAACATCCAGAGCGCCGTGGCCGGCGCCGAGCGCATCTTTGGCCTGCTCGACACCCAGCCCGATGTGGTCGATCTCCCCGGCGCGTCACCGATGCCCCAGATCCTCGGCAAGGTCGATTTCGACCACGTCCATGCAGCCTACAAACCCGGGATCCCGGTGCTCAACGATGTCAGCTTCACCGCGGAGCCCGGGCAGACCGTGGCGATCGTGGGTCCCACCGGGGCGGGCAAAACCACCATCATCAACCTGATCCCGCGCTTCTACGACGTCACGGCCGGTGAGATCCGGATCGACGATATCAATATCGCAGCGGTGCAGAGCGCCAGCCTGCGCGAACAGATCGGGATCGTCTTGCAGGATACTTTCATGTTTAGCGATACCGTGATGAACAACATCCGTTTTGGCCGGCCGGAAGCGACCGATGAAGAGGTCAAAGCCGCCGCAGTCCTTTCACACGCGGACGACTTTATCCAGCGCCTGCCCGAGGGGTACAACACGGTCCTGGGCGAGCACGGCAGCGGTCTCAGCCAGGGACAGCGCCAGCTGCTTGCCATCGCCCGCGCCGCGCTGACCAACCCGCATATCCTGATCCTGGACGAAGCCACCTCCAGCGTGGACACCCGCACGGAACGTCTGATCCAGGCCGCCCTGGAAAAACTGCTCAAAGGCCGCACCAGCTTTGTCATCGCCCACCGCCTGAGCACCATCCGCAACGCCGACCAGGTGCTGGTGATCGAAGAAGGCCTGATCGTCGAGCGCGGTACCCATACCGAACTCCTGGCCAAAAAAGGCGCCTACTATGACCTGTATATGCGCCAGTTCCGCCCCGAAGATGAGCGCCTGGCCAACGGCGACGGCCGTCCCTACGGTGGTCGCCTGGCGCCCTCCCCCACGGGCGATTGATCCACGAATTGCGCCAATTACGCCAATCAAAACACCGGGTGTCTGCTCTTCGACACCCGGTGTTTGTCAATCCCATTCGGATGTGGGGGCGGCACTATGAAACTAACTGTTCCAACGAAATGGGTTGGTACGGTTGTCAGCCAGGCAACCTCGGTCGCCCCCACGGTTACGAATCCGCCAAACTCCCGCGGATTTTTTTCAGCCGGCGCAGCCCGGCTTCGCTGGCTCAGCCAGATTCCCAGGGATTTTTTTAGCCCATCCCATCTGCGGGGGATAAATCCCCCCGCTATGCTTGCAAAGCCGGCATAGCCGGCTCAACCGAGACCCGGCCGGTTTTCAGCCGGCGCAGCCGGCTTCGCACCCCTAGAGGGTGACTTCAGCCGCCCTCTACCCTTGCCATTATCCGCGCCGGACCCCCGTGAGGGTAAAGAAATACTCCCCGCTCTTGAATTCCGCATCCTCGACCCCGAGATCTTGCAGCCGTTTTTTGATTTCCACCGGCGGGTAATACACTTTGACAATTTGAAATGTACGCCCATCGTACAGCGTGCGGGTTTGCTTTTGTCCCTCCTGCACCGGTCCGGAAAGCTGCCTGCCATCCGCCGGTTCGTCGACAATAAACACCCGCCCACCCGGGCACAGCACGCGAACTACCCGTCGTAGAAACTCAGCCAGCGCGCTTTCTGGCACATGCGAGAGCCAGAATGCGAAGAAAACCAGATCGTAGGTCTCCACCGGTTCCCATGCAAAGATGTCCTGGGTGGCATAATGGACCCGCGCATCGGCGACTTTGGATCGATTGAGCGCGAGCATTTCCGGAGACCCATCCAGCGCAGTAATTCGCCGGCCGATTTTCGCCAGCTCTTTTGTCCAAAGTCCAGTGCCGCAGGCCAATTCCAAAATATGGTCCACCGGTCCAACTGCTTGCAGCGTGCGGATGGCCTGGTCCCATTCGACGCTCACGGCAGGATCGGGGGTTTCTCCGGCAGCGAAGCGGCCCATCTGCTGGATCGACTCATCGTACTCCTGCGCCCGGGCCCGATAATAAGCCAGCTGTTCGTCGAGAAGCTTGCGATCAGGCATGATCTGTCACCTTTTTCGTCTTCCTTTGTGGATGCATCTTAAAACTGTGGAGGGTGTATCCCTCAATACACCCTCCAATCTCCTTTGGCAGAGAACGCGGGGTTTCACCGCGGAACTCCCACTCTTTACCCCACCACGTTGACCAACCGCCCCGGCACATAGATCACCTGGCGCGGCTCGCGGCCGCTCAGGTGCTTTTGGACCGCCTCGCTGTCGAGCGCCTTCTGTTTGGCGTCCGCCTCGGAGATATCCACCGGCACGATCATCCGGTCGCGCACCTTCCCGTTGACCTGCACAACCAGGGTGATTTCCTCCTGCGCGGCGGCCTCTTCATCCACATCCGGCCAGGCCTGGGTGTGCACCGAATAGGTTTTGCCCAGGTACTCCCACAGCTCTTCGGCGATATGCGGCGCGACCGGGGCCAGCATGCGCACGTAGATATCCACTGCCTCATTCCAGGCCGGTGTGCCGTAGGCCAGCGGGCGCGCTTTCAACATCTCATTGAGCAGTTCCATCAACCCGGAGACGATCGTATTGAACTCGAAAGTCTCGAAATCGTGGGTCACCTTCCGCAGGGTTTGGTGGACCTTGCGGCGCAGGCTGCGGATCACCGCGGTATCGCCGGCGCCGGTCCCCTCAGCGGGATCGGTAACCAGCGTCCACACCCGCCGCAGCCAGCGCACCGTACCGTCGATCCCGTTGCTGTTCCAGGGCGCGCCCTGGTCCCAGCGCGCGAAAAACATCAGGTATGCTCGCACCGTGTCCGCCCCATACGACCGCACCAGCGCATCCGGGGCAACCACGTTCCCACGGCTCTTGGACATCTTCTCTGAATCTTCACCCAGCACCATGCCCTGGTTGCGCAGCTGGGCCATTGGCTCTGGCCCCTCTGTAATCCCCATATCCCGCAGCGCCTTGTGGAAGAAGCGCGTATAGATGAGGTGCATATTGGCATGCTCGATCCCTCCCGTGTAGGTATCGACCGGCATCCAATAGTTATACTCCTTCTCATCGAACGGGCCTTCGTTGTACCAGGGGCTCAGGTAGCGCAGGTGGTACCAGGACGAGCACATAAAGGTGTCCATGGTATCCGTCTCGCGCTCGGCCGGTTCATCGCACACCGGGCACTTGACGTGGCGCCAGGTAGGGTGCAGCTTGAGCGGGCTTTCTCCGGTGGGCTTCCATTCCACATCATCCGGCAGCAGGACAGGCAGCTGGTCTTCCGGGACGGGCACCACCCCACAGTTCTTACAGAAGATCATGGGGATCGGCGCGCCCCAGTACCGCTGGCGCGAGATCAGCCAATCACGCAGGTGGTAGTTAATCGTACCGCGGCCGGTGCCTTCCTCTTCCAGATAGCCAATTACTTTCTTTTTCGCCACTTCACCGGGGGTACCGGAAAACTTGCCGGAATTGATCAACATACCATACTCATGATGCAGCAGAGCATCCCGATAGAACTCGCAGTTCCACAGCATCTCCATCACCGTGCGCGCTTTGGCCACACCCGGTTCCAGACTCTTGCACTTCGCCAGGATCCGCCGTTCGTTGTCCAGAGAACCCAGGGTAATGGTCTCATCTGAGAATATGAATTCCCACTGGGTGCCAACCACTTCATTCCACGACCCGGGCAGGATATGCTGTTGGGCCAGTGAAATATACTGCCCGGCTTTTTCAAAGGGAATGGTCACCCGCAGCGAGCCGCCATCCTCGGAGAAAGGAATATCGGCGCTTTTTAAGGCTTCGGCAAAACCCGGGCGCATGCTGTTGCGCAGCACGTAAGACCTGGTCAGGCCGTCTGTCCGCTCGACGACGGGCAGTATGGGCAGGCCGAACTTTATGGCAAAATCAAAATCGCGTTCATCATGCCCGGGGACGGCCATGATCGCCCCGGTCCCATAGGTCATCAGCACATAATCTGCGATCCAGACCGGGATGCGCTCTCCATTTACCGGGTTAATCGCGTACCCGCCGGTGAAAACCCCGCTCTTGTCTTTATCGGCTGACTCGCGCTGGATATCGGATTGGCGAGCAGCCTGCTGCTGGTAAGCTTCTACCGTTTTTCGCTGCTCCGGCGAGGTCAGTTTCTCCACCAGGGGATGCTCGGGAGACAGCACCATAAAGGTTGCCCCCCACAGCGTATCGGGGCGGGTGGTAAAAACTTCGATCGGGTCGCCGGCTTCGGTTTTGAAGAAGACCGAAGCCCCTTCGGACTTTCCGATCCAGTTGGTTTGTAAGACTCGCACCCGCTCTGGCCAGTCGATCGTATCGTAGCGCAGCAGCTCTTCCGCGTATTTTGTGGTTTTGAAAAACCACTGCTCCAGGTCTTTCTTGATCACCGGCGTGCCGCAGCGCTCGCAGTGGCGGTCCTCACCCCAAACCTGTTCGCGCGCCAGGGTCGTATTGCAGTTGGGGCACCAGTCCACCGGCGACATTTTCCGGTAGGCCAGCCCGGCCTTGAACAACCGGATAAAGAACCACTCCGTCCAGCGATAATATTCGGGATCGGCCGAGACCGCCTCGCGCCGCCAGTCGAACATTGCCCCCATGCTGTGCAACTGGCTGCGCATTTTTTCGATATTCGCATAAGTCCACTTCTTAGGATGGACGTTATTTTTGATCGCCGCATTTTCCGCCGGCAGCCCAAATGCATCGAAACCCATGGGGAAAAGCACGTTATACCCGCGCATGCGCATAAAACGCGCCCGCGCATCCGAAGGGGTCATCGCGTACCAATGGCCGATGTGCAGATCCCCGGAAGGGTACGGGAGCATGGTCAGCGCGTAATGCTTTGGCTTGCCCGGTTTCACATCCGAATGATACAGGCCATCGCTCTCCCATTTCTGTTGCCATTTAGGCTCGATCTCAGCCGGGTTATAGATCGGCGGGAATTGTTCTGGCATAATCAGCGTCTCCTATCCGTAGTGACCAATCTCGTGTAAAGACGTAATATTTTACGTCTTTACGTCTTAACGTCTATACGTCTTTACGTCTCTGCGTGATAATGATTTTAAACAAAATACCCCTCGCCCAGACCAGGGACGAAGGGTTGCTCCGCGGTACCACCCTGCTTGCCCGGCTCTTGCTAAAGCCGGGCCGCTCGGATCGCAATAACGGGCGAACCCCGCCGCCGGCTAAACCACACGGTCTTCACCAGCGAAGTCTGTCCCTCTTTCAGGACGGCAGGCGAGTTCAGCCTGTTGTGCTCCGTGGGCACCTGCCGGGCTCACACCACAATCCCCGGCTCGCTGGCGGATGGCTTACTACTCCTGCGGTACTTTCATGCTATTAGCAGTCAGCTCTCAGCATTCAGTTTTTGTCTGACGGCTGAGAGCTGATTACTGAAGGCTTATGTTGTGTGGACCCAGCGAGATTCGAACTCGCGACCTCCTCAATGCCATTGAGGCGCGCTCCCAACTGCGCTATGGGCCCGATCTATTATTTTGGAACAGCGCGATTATACCACAACTTTTACGCTGTCCTGAGTGGACCTGGAGGGATTCGAACCCTCGACCTCTTCAGTGCGATTGAAGCGCGCTCCCAACTGCGCTACAGGCCCTCCTTGAAAAGGGTTTGCAAATTCTACCTGAGAGAAGGTCCGATGTCAAGAGCCCAACCCCTGCTCGGGTGGGCGGGAGCGCTTCTCGATATTCTTGATAATCGTGTTCAGGCTCAATGCCAGCAGGGCAACCAGGATCGCTCCGGCCCAGATCTTATCATAGCGCCCCGCCTGGGCGATCCCCTGGAACAACAGCGTCCCCAGCCCGCCGGCGCTGAATTTCGCCCCGATCGTGGCGATCGCGATCGCCACCACCGCCGCAATCCGCCCCCCCGCCAGGATTAACGGCATTGCCAGCGGCAGCTGCACCCGCCACCAGATCTGCCAGCCATTCATCCCCATCCCGCGCGCTGCCTCCAGGATCGCGGGATCGATGGAATTTAACCCGGCCACGATGTTGCGCACCAGGATCACCTGGGTATACAGCACCAGCGCCACGATCACCGAGCGGGAGTTCAGCCCAAACAGCGGGATAAACAGGATGATCAAGGCGATGGATGGGATCGTGTAGACCGTCCCAAGCACTCCAAAGATGGGGCCTGCCAGGCGCTTATTGCGCGCAATCAGATAACCCAGCGGCAGGGCGATCAACACAGAAATGGCCAGCGCCGTACCGGTGATCATCAGGTGCTGGCCAATCAACCTGGCGATCAACCCGGGGTTTTCCAGAATATAGCTCATCGCGGCCTGGCCTCCACAGGGTTTGATCCGCTGGTCTTCGAACGGATCTGCTCCAGGCTTAATATCCCAACCGGCTCGCCCTCATCGATGACAAACAGATACGGCGCGCCAGTTTTGAGCAGCAGCGACAGGGCTTCCCTCAAGTTTTCCGAACATTGGATGGCCGGTTGGCTGTCGAGTTGGAAGCCGGGCGGCAGATTGGCCATGGCCGCTTCCACCCGCAGCAGGCTGAGCTGGCGCACGGTATCCCCAGAGCCAATCAGCTCCGCCACAAAATCGTCTTTGGGGTGGGTCAGGATCTCAAAGGGTGTATCGTATTGGACGATCTGCCCCTCGCGCATCACCACGATCTTATCCGCCAGGCGCAGGGCTTCTTCCACATCGTGGGTCACGAACAAAATGGTCTTCTTCAAGCGCCGCCGCAACCGCAGCATCTCGTCCTGGAGGCTGGCCCGGGTAATCGCGTCAATGGCGCCAAAAGGCTCGTCCATCAGCATCACCCGCGGGTCCACGGCCAGGGCCCGCGCCAGCCCTACTCGCTGGGCCTGCCCACCCGAAAGCTGAGCCGGGTAACGCCGGGAATATTCCTCCGGGGGCAGCCCGACCAGGTCCAGGAGCGCATCCACCCGCTCGGCGATCTTTTCGCGCGACCATCCAATCAGCTCGGGCACCACCGCCACGTTCTGAGCCACCGTCATGTGGGGGAATAAACCCACCTGTTGGATCACGTAGCCGATCCGCCGGCGCAGCGAGGTGACCTCGATCTCACGGATATCCACGCCATCCAGATAGATCGCTCCTTCGGTGGGCTCGTAGAGGCGGTTTACCATTTTGAGAAGCGTGGTTTTCCCGCAGCCAGACGGCCCGAGCAGCACGACAAAACTATCCGCTTCCACCTCGAAGCTGCAGCCGCGTACCGCCGGGATGGCATTGCCCGGGAAAACCTTGGTCACCTTTTCAAAACGGATGGCATTCATAGGCGTCGACAGTCCACAGTTTACAGTTCATATATTTTTCGATGATGTGATCCTAAGGCGATTTTCCTGTCTGTGCCCATGCCAGGTATTTCTTGCAGAGCACAGACAGGAAAACACTGGCGGTATTGAGAAATTCGGATTTCACCCAACAATCTATGGGCAGGGGTTGCTGTGAACTGTAGACTCTAAACTTGTACCTGTCTACTGTTTGATCAACCCTTGTTGGGTCAGGAATTCTTTGGCCACGTCCGCCGGCTCGCGTCCATTGCCGCTCACTTCGTAGTTGAGCGTTTGCATCACGGAATCGGTCAAGAGCGGCGCCAGTGAATTCAAGACCTCGCTGATCTTTGGGTTCTTCTCCAGGGTATCCGCGCGGACAACCGGGGCTACCTGGTAGGGTGGGAAAAGTTTCTTGTCATCTTGCAGCAGCACCAGGTCAAAAGCGGCGATCTCGCCATCCGTGCCAAAAGCCACCGTCACGTCCGCTTCGCCGTTGTTCAGAGCCTGGTAGCGAAGGCCGGGATCGACGGCTTTGTATTCTTTCAATTGGAAATCGCCGTAAACCTTCTTGATCCCCGGCAGACCGTCTTCGCGCTCCTGGAATTCGGGTGGTCCAATCATCACCAGCTCGCCCGCCTTTGCGGCCATATCCGATATGGTGGTGATCCCCAACTCCTGAGCGCGGGTCGCTTTCATCGCGATCGCCTGGGTATTATTCATCGGCGCCGGATCTAACCACACCAGGTTGTACTGTTCTTTATACATGCTGGCAACCGTGTCAAAGACCGCCTTCGGATCGCTGTTCACCGGTTGTTTGAGCACGGTCAGCAGACCCGTCCCGGTGTATTCGGGGTATAGATCGATATCACCATTCTCCAGGGCAGCCTGGGCGACCGGCGTCCCGCCCAGGTCCAGTTTGCGCTCGACCTGGAAACCATTGTTTTCCAGCAGCAGCGCGTACATTTCCCCGAGGATAAATTGCTCGGTAAAATCTTTTGAGCCAACCTTCACCACGGTGGGTGCAGCCGCGCTGGCGCAGGCCTGCAGTAGTAATGCCATAACCAGAAAAACCAGACTTAAACGAAAGAGCTTACGCTTGGGGTTCATTGTACTCCTCCAATCACCTCTTCAACTGAACCTGCTTTGGATGCGAAATTAAAGACCCGGGGGTTGGACTGCGCGTTGGAGCAGCCCCATGCCACCTTCGGCGACCACGGTCAGCAGCGCGACTGGGACCGCTCCCACCAACAGGATGGCATTGTCGTACAACGCAAACCCCCTTGTGATATAGATACCCAGACCGCCGCTGCCGACAAAAGCTGCCAGCGTAGCGCTGGCAATCACCTCGACTGCCGCCGTGCGGATCCCAGCGATGACCACCGGAAGAGCCAGCGGGGTTTCGATCCGCCACAGCACCTGGTTAGGCGTCATCCCCATCCCATAGGCTGCTTCTTTTACCGCCGGGTGGATCGACCGGTAGGCTGCATCCGTGTTGATCAATACCGGCGGCATGGCAAGGATGACCAGGGCAATCGCTGCGGACGTTGTGTTGAGACCGATATAGGGGATTACCAGAAACAGGATCGCCAGACTGGGGACCACCCTTAGCCCATTGATCACACTCATCACTGTAGTGGCTGCCAGTCTGGAGCGTGAGGTCAGCACACCTAACGGCACGCAGACCACCACGGCCACACCCAAGGCAATCGCTACCAGCCAGAGATGCTCCAGAAGAGCGTCTTGCAGTTCCGCAGCGTGCCCGATGGCATATAGATAGGCTCTCTCCAACGTTCTCAACAACGACAAAGCCAAATTTATCCCCACTCCCCCCGGAAAGGCCCCACGATCTCGTTGGTAATCCAACCTCCATAATAACCACCCCCCTGGGCGCGCACGACTTCGCCATCTAACCGGCAGAGATCCGCCAGGTGAGCATAAAAAGCCAGGTAGTCCCGGAGCATTTGGAACTCCGCGGTTGGCTGTGGATACGACCACGCCGCGGCCTCAACCCTTCGTTCTCCTACGCGGATCGAAAAGTACCCGGCGCGGCCTTTCCATTCACACCAGGTAATCCGGTCTGTCGGCTCCAGGTATTCCATCTGGACATCCTCAGGGGGAAAATAGTAAACCGGTGGGTGACCGGTTTCAAGGACACGAAATGCCCTCCGGGTTACGGCGATCGGGATCCCTTGATAGATTACCTCTGCCAGCCGGTTGGAACGTTCAACAAGCGGAGGGCGCGGATACTGCCAGACAGATTCTTGCGCGTTATGGTGGATTTGTACGGGTTCTTTCACTCCCCTCCTTTCGTGATCCAGCGGGTATGATGATGCCCAGGAGCCAGCCCCGCGGATATCACGGACTACCTTTGACAAACAATTATAAAATCAATAAATATTATAGACATTATCTTATCAAAAAGAACCCGGCAGAGTCAAGGTTATTTCGATCAACAAACAGTTCACTTCTTATCCAGCCTTCCAGGCAAACCCTCTTCAGGCTATAATGGATTATAGAACCTGTTACGCCGACGCATTTCCAACCGAGGAGACCTCCAATGACTACTACGCGCCTGAACCGCCTCCAGGCTGCTATCCAGGCAGCCGGTTTGGATGGGCTGGCTCTAAATCCGGGTCCCAGCCTGGTTTATGTGACCGGGCTCCACTTCCACCTGATGGAACGTCCGGTGGTTTTATTATTTACACCTGACAATCCACCTGCGCTGGTTCTCCCGGAACTCGAATCAAGCAAAACTCAGCAGGTACCTTTTCCCATCCAGGTTTTTCAATACGGTGAGAACCCCACCACCTGGGGGTCAGCCTTTCAGGAAGCCCTCCAATCCGTTGGACTGGCGGGGAAAAAAATCGGGGTTGAACCCACCCGTCTACGTTTCCTGGAACTGGAGTTTTTAGAAGAGGCTGCCAACGGCTCGCAGTTCGTGTCCGCAGCGGAGTGCCTGTCTTCCTTACGCATCCGGAAAGACCCTCAAGAATTAACTGCCATGCGCAAAGCTGTGGCGATTGCCCAGAATGCCCTCAATGCCACTCTTCCGTTGGTTAAAATTGGGATGACCGAACGCCAGCTTGCGACCGAACTGACCTTACAGCTGCTGCGCGCCGGTGCCGATCCTGAGCTGCCGTTTCCGCCAATCGTCGCCAGCGGACCCAACAGCGCCAACCCACACGCGGTACCTTCCAATCGTAAGCTGCAGCCGGGAGATCTGGTTGTGATCGATTGGGGATGTATGATCCAGGACTATGCCTCGGATTTGACCCGTACGTTTGCCATTGCCGAAGTGGATGACGAGCTGGCTGAAATCGCCCAGGTTGTGTCGAAAGCTAATGCGGCCGGGCGCGCGGCAGGCAAACCCGGCCTCCCTGCCGGGAAAGTGGATGAAGCTGCTCGCCAGGTGATCGAGGATGCGGGGTACGGTGAATATTTTACCCACCGCACAGGGCATGGACTGGGGTTAGAACCTCACGAGGAGCCTTATATGTTTTCAGAAAGCCCGCTAAAACTGGCTCCTGGGATGGTCTATACCGTAGAACCCGGGATCTATATTCCGGGGAAGGGTGGAGTACGCATTGAGGATGATGTCGTAGTAACCACCAGTGGGGCGGAGAGCCTGAGCAACCTGGTTCGTGATCTTATCGTCGTAGGGTAAACCAAACTCAATGAGCCGTGATCTGCTTTTGATAGCCGTCTCCCTCTTTGCCTGGGGAGTTGGAGAAGGAATGTTTATTTTTTTCCAGGCCATTTACCTGGAAAAATGGGGGGCAAACCCGCTCACGATCGGGGCCGTGCTGGGGTTCATGGGCGTCGCCATGACCATTGCCCAGATCCCTGCGGGTTATCTGGCGGACCGGGTCGGACGCCGCCCGGTGATGTGGGCTTCCTGGATCCTGGGCGCACTCTCTGCATGGGTGATGGCACTGGCAACCAGCCTGCCCGGTTTTATTACCGGTCTGCTCCTCTATGGAATTACTTCCTTCGTTCTCGCGCCGATGAACAGCTACGTCACCGCTGCGCGTGGGAAATGGAGTGTCGCCCGCGCGCTTACCTTCGTGTCGGCCATGTTTAATCTGGGGGCGGTCATCGGGCCCCTCATCGGCGGCCAGTTGGGTGAACGGTTTGGTTTGCGCAGCGTGTATATCATCTCAGCTTGCATTTTTGTCTTCTCAACCCTGATTGTGCTGCTCGTCCGCGCGCAGCCCATCCACTCCCATACCGAAACCGAGTCCAAAACCCATCTTTTTCAGAACAGCCGTTTTGTCGGTTACCTGGCAATCGCCGGTCTCACGATCTTCGCCGCCTATCTGCCTCAGCCCCTGACCCCGAATTTTCTGCAAAACGAGCGCGGCCTATCCCTGGCAGCCATCGGACAATTGGGGTCTGCCAGCAGCCTGGGCAGTGCATTGATCGCCCTGGCGCTGGGCCGGTTGAGCGCCGGGACGGCCTTCTTGATCGGCCAGGGGCTGGTAGCATTATTTGTCATTTTCCTCTGGCGGGGCACCGGGATGGCCTGGTACAGCATGGGTTATTTCCTGTTGGGTGGTTATCGCCTGTGCCGCTCGATGATCCTGGCCTTGGGCCGCCCATTGGTCCGTCCCTCCGAGATCGGTCTGGCGTTTGGAGCGATCGAGACGGTGAATTCATCTGCTTTCATCCTGGCTCCGCTCCTGGCCGGCATCCTCTACAACCAGAATCCAGCCTGGCTGTATCCTGTCAGCCTGGGGTTCCTGGGCCTTTCTCTCCTGGTCAGTGGCTTGTTCCTCTGGCGCATCCGGCAGACGCAAGCTGCACCCATCCAGGCATTTGAAGCAAGTGCGGATTGATCCTATGGCTCTAATCGTACTTCCCTTTACGCTTGGACCTCTGGAGAACAACGTGTATCTCCTCGCCGATCCCGAAAACGGAGATGCGGTGGTCATTGACCCCAGCTTTGACAGCCAGGCTGTGCTGGACAGCATTCACCAGCGCGGCTGGCGTCTCCAGGCGGTCTGGCTGACCCATGCCCACTTTGACCACATGGCCGGGACATTACTGCTCTCGCAATCCGCCAACCCACCCGTCCCAATCGGCCTGCACCCCGCTGACCGGCCTCTTTACCTCTCCCGAGGTGGCGCGGACATTTTTGGGATCCGCATCGATCTCGGGCCGGCTCCCGATCTGGAATTATTCCACGGGCAAACCCTGGCTGTTGGCCGTTTCCCAATCGAGGTGCGCCACGCACCGGGACACAGCCCGGGACACGTAATCTTCTATTCCTCGGACAGCGGCTCATTATTTTGCGGAGACGTGATTTTTAACGGCAGCATTGGCCGTACCGACCTGGCAGGCGGCAGCTATCCCAAATTACTGGAGAGCATCCACTCCCAGGTGCTTACCCTCCCGGATGAAACGCGCATCTACCCCGGTCACGGCCCCGCCAGCACGGTGGGGGACGAGAAGAGATACAATCCCTTTCTGGCTTGATGAATATATACAGACACCGGGTGTTTTTTCGAAAACACCCGGTGTCTTGCTTTTCGCTGGCGAAGGTCAGCGTCTAAATTCTACTTCGCGTACTCGATCGCCCTTGTCTCGCGGATCACGGTAACCTTGATCTGGCCCGGATACTGCATCGTTTCTTCGATCTTTTTGGCGATATCGCGCGCCAGGCGGGTCGCCGCCAGATCGTCAACATCCTCGGGTCGTACGATAATGCGTACTTCGCGTCCTGCCTGGATGGCATAGCTCTGGTTGACGCCTTTATAAGAATTAGCGATCTCTTCCAGAGCGCGCAGCCGCTTGATATACTGCTCGAGGTCCTCACGCCGCGCTCCCGGGCGGGCTCCTGAGATGGCATCCGCCGCCTCGGCAATCACTGCTTCAACGCTTTCCTGTTCCACCTCATGATGGTGAGAGGCGATGATATTGACCACCTTGGTGTGCACGCCGTGCCGTTTGGCGAATTCAGCGCCGATCATTGCATGCGTTCCATCCGTATTGTGGTCCATAGCCTTCCCCAGGTCGTGGAGCAGGGCGCCAGCCTTGGAAATATCCACATCCGCGCCCAGTTCTGCTGCGATTACCGCCGCGATCTTGGACACTTCGACGGCATGCGCGAGCTGGTTCTGGCCATAAGATGTGCGGTACTTCAGGCGGCCAAGCATCTTCAGCACTTCCGGATGCAGACCGGCCACACCCGCATCGTACGCAGCTTCTTCACCTGCCTCGATGATTGATTTCTCCACCTCACGTTGTTCGTCCGAGAGAACTTTCTCGATATGCGCGGGGTGGATGCGTCCATCCAGGATCAGGCGCGAGAGCGCTCGCCGCGCAACCTCACGCCGGACCGTGTCGAAGCACGAAATTGTAACTGCTTCCGGGGTATCGTCTACGATCACGTCCACCCCGGCCGCCTGCTCGAAAGCGCGGATATTGCGCCCGTTGCGGCCAACAATGCGTCCTTTCATTTCCTCGTTGGGCAGGTTGACCACAGAAGAGGTCACCTCAGAGACGTGGTCGGAGGCCACGCGTTGGATGGCTTCCGCGATCAGCTCGCGCGCCCGGTTCTCACCTTCCATGCGGGCCTCGGTCTCGATCTGGCGGATGATGCGCGCCATATCCCCGCGCGCTTCCTTTTCCACCTCGGCCAGCAGGACCCCTCTGGCCTCTTCGATCGTCATTTGAGCGATCTTTTGCAGCTCGGCCAGATGCTGCGAATAGGCCTTCTCGACCTCATTCGTGCGCTTATCGAGCAAGCTTTGACGCTTGTTCAGAGTCTGCTCGCGCTGCTCCAACCGCTCCATGCGGTGATCGACCTCCGTTCGCCGTTTCTGCAAACGTTCTTCTTCACGGGTCAGCTCATTGCGCCGGCGGGTCACCTCCCCTTCAGCAGATTGGAGAATCTTGATCGCCTCATCTTTTGCTTTTAGCTCGATGGCCAGGGCATTCTCCGTTGCGGCCTGGATGACATTCTCAGCTTTGGTTTGGGTTGCCGCTTGCAGCTTTTCAATCTGGTACTTCTTGTAGAAATACCCGGCCGCCCCTCCTAAAAATATACCTACCCCAAAAACAATGATCCAGATCAGGTAATCCATTTCTTTTCCTCTTTTTCGTCATTCGCATCACTGGAGCGATCATTGGCCTCCGGAGAATGGATCTCCTGCCAAAGCCGTGACACCGTAGGAGCGATGGTATTGTAAGTGAAGCCTCGCCGCGCCAGAAATTGACTTAGCTTCAGGCGGAATTCCGCCCAATCCAGTTGTGCAAAGCGTTGAGCCGGTCGTTGGGCCGCCTGGTAGGCCAGTGTCTCTTCATCCTGAGCGCCTTCGAGCGCCTGCTCGATGGCCTGGTCATCTAGACCGCGCTGGCGCATCTCCATATTCAATAACCTGCGGCCGCGCGGGCGGAAATTACTCTGGTTGTCGACCCAATCCTGAGCGAAGCGCTCATCATTGAGCAGACCCTGATTCCGTAAGCGTTCCAACGTGGCTTCAACTGCCTCTGGTGAAAACCCCTTTTCATTCAATTTTTTCTTGATTTCGGCTTCCGTCCGCGCCCGGTAGTTCAAAAGCCGGATGGCTGACGTATAAGCCACTTCCATTAAATCCTGGTTTTGCAACTTTTCGATCTGCGCGGCAGTCAGTTCCTGTCCCACAGATAACCAGGCCGCCACGATGCGCGCCAGTCCAAAAGCATATTCCCCATCCAGGTAAACGTTGACCCGGTTTGGATTACGTTTTTGTACTTTTAGTGCGGTAATCTTATGTTCCATAGCCTGTTAATGACAAACAGCCGTAGACTGCCTGTGCAGACCACAGCTGTTGGTTGCGAAAAATGAACCCTAACGAGATTCGGCCTTGAACGCCTGTCTCAACAGGCAGTCAGGCCAATTATAAAGGCATTGGAGCGGTCATCTATGGCTCCATTACCTGTAACATTCGATCGCATAATGCGAACCCACTTGTTGATGACAATAGTCCCAATCAAAATCCTTACTTTTCCAATTTGTCCAGGCACCCGGGATCAGGTTTATTATTTTCCGTGCATTCATTTGGACAACCCGCGGATGAGATTTTTATCCCGCGATCAATTAGTTTCCGCGCACCAACCTCCCCGTGTACTAAACAAGAAAACAAGTGAAGCAGCGCACTTACGTTCGTTCACCAGGTTCAATTTTCAAGTACTAACAGCATGGCTGCACCCCCCAAACAAAAATAAATGACAAAGGGGTGGGCAGTTCATCCATTATTTGTTAAAGATGTATAATCAACCCTATTATACATGAAAATTGCGTTAAAGGGAAAATTCACTAGACCGGACAATTTGACTCATCTCGTGCTAAAATATAGATATGAACAGTCAATTTAGTACACAAATTCCTTCGCCTAACCCTATCACCCAGGCAGAACATCACCGCCAGGTCCGCTGGCAGATCCTTCTTCCTTTAATCCTGGGTGGGGTGATTGTGATTGTTTTGGCTGTCCTGGCCACGATGGGGGCTAACCCGCAGGTCGCGCAGTGGGGAAATATCTCCGCGGTCTTTTTAATTTTGCCGCTCTTGCTGGTCTTGCTGGTTACCCTGGTCATCCTCAGCCTCCTGGTCTATCTGATGGCGCGCTTGCTCAAGATCCTCCCCTCCTATACCCGCCTGGCACAAATGTATATAGACCAATTTGGCTCCGTGATAAAACGGGTATCCGACCGGATAGCCAGCCCTGTGATTACCGGGGGAAGCGTATCGGCAGGGATCGGAAAAATTTTCAGCCGTAAATAATCCCCGGTAGACGGGGTCTGCGGGGAAATTCAAGACATCAGGAATAGAGGGTTATATGAATGATAATGGGAACTGGAAACCAAAAGTGATGATCATTGGTGGGCTAATTGGCGCCCTCACGGGTCTCGGTGCAGCATACATCTTGATCCAGCGCGCCGAAAAGCAAAATATCCAACCCAGTCTTTCTCCAGGTGAAGGGGTAAAACTGGGGTTGGGCGTGCTTGGGCTTTTACGTTTGATTGCAGATATCGGAAACGAATAACGAATCATCTTCTGTTCAACCAGGCATCTTGGTTTCATCATCCGCACAACCGGGTTTTTGAGGAGCAGATTTACCTCAAAAGCCCGGTTGTGTTAAAATGAGCTCTCAATCTGGTTCCCGGATAATTGGCATGGACTCGGTCACACCTTTACGCTTTATCGTTGCCGGAAGAATACACCGCGATTTCCTTCTGCTCAACAGCGGCCAGGCCTGGCTGGATGTCCCCGGAGGGAATCTTCTCTACGCCGCTTCTGGTTTGGCCATTTGGGAAAAAGGCATCGGCCTGCTGGGGCGGGTAAGCCGCGATTTCCCCACTGACTGGTTGGAATTGATGGCTGCGAAAGGGTTTGACCGGCGCGGGATCCGCGTCCTGCCCGAACTGATGGAGATGCGCCGCTTTACTGCCTACACCGATGGGGCGGTGGCCCACGCCGATAACCCCGTTTCGCATTTTGCCCGGCTTGGGCTGCCGTTTCCAAAGAATTTATTGGATTACCGCGAAAGCACGCCGCAGCTAGACAGCCGCACCCGCCTGGCTCAATCCTCGGTCCGCCTGAGCGACATCCCGGCAGATTTTATGGATGCTGCCGCCGCGCACATCTGCCCATTGGATTACCTGGCTCACAGCCTGCTCCCCTCCACCCTGCGCCAGGGTCATATTACCACCCTTACCCTCGATCCTTCACCCGGTTATATGAACCCGGCTTTCTGGGACTATATCCCACCGATCTTAACCGGGCTGTCTGCTTTTTTAACCAACGAAGAGAAAATACGCAGCCTTTTTCAGGGCCGCACCTCGGATCTGTGGGAGATGGCAGAGGCGCTTTCAGGATATGGCTGCGAGCTGGTGGTCATTAAGCGTGGTGAGCGCGGCCAATATTTATATGACGCCCCTGCCCGCGCCCGCTATACGATCCCGGCTTACCCCGCGCGGATCGTCGACCCGACCGGGGCGGGAGATGCTTTTTGCGGAGGCTTCCTGGCTGGGTACCGGTCTACCTATGAACCGCTCCAGGGTGTGCTCTACGGGAATATTTCTGCCTCGTTTACTGTGGAAGGTAGCGGCGCTTTCTATGCCATGGAAGCATTTCCCCGGCTGGCAGAAGCCCGCCGCCTGGCCCTCCAGGATATGGTGCGCAAAGTATGAGCCGATCATCGCTATCCCTGACCGAACGAGTTTTAGCCCTGGCCTGTGCTATCCAACAGGTCCCCTCGCCAACTTTTGCAGAAGGTGATCGTGCCGCCTGGCTGCAAGCACGTTTGCAGAGCGAAGGACTGGATGAAATCCTGCGCGACTCGACCGGGAATGTGCTTGCCTGCCTGCGCGGAGCCGGATCCGCGCGGCCGCTGGTGGTCTCAGCCCATCTGGATACCGTCTTCCCGGCCGGCACAGATTTGACCCTGGTAGAAAGCCGCCAGCAGATCACGGGGCCGGGGATTGGGGATAATTCCCTCGGCCTGGCCAGTCTGTTAGGGTTAGTCTGGATGCTAAAACAACGCGATATCCAATTACCAGGCGACCTGTGGCTGGCAGCCACCGTAGGAGAGGAAGGCCTGGGAGACCTGCGGGGGATGCGCGCCGTGGTAGACAGGTTCTGCACGGCGCAGCCTGCTGACAGCCAGCCGTTTGGTTATATTATCCTGGAAGGGATGGGTTTGGGGGAAATCTTCCACCGGGGATTGGGTGTCCGGCGCTTCCGCATCCGCTGCGACACCCCAGGCGGTCATTCCTGGATCGATTACGGGCATCCTTCCGCGGTCCACGAGCTGGCTCGCATGGTTACCCAGCTGGTGGATCTGCCATTACCCAGGCGGCCGCGCACCAGCCTGAATATCGGTATCATCTCCGGTGGCACCTCGGTCAACACCATCGCATCCCAGGCCAGCCTGGAGTTGGATCTCCGTTCCGAAGAGGTGGAGACTCTCGAGCACACTGCCGGCAGGGTAGAAAGCCTGGTCCATTCCGGTAACCGCAAGAACGTGCGTTTCTCGAGCGCCGTGATCGGGAACCGGCCCGCTGGGGAAATTGCGCTGAACCACCCCCTGGTACGCCTGGCAGCCGACTGCTTGAGAGATGCGGGCATCGAATCCAGCCCGGGGATCGGATCGACGGACGCGAATATACCCCTCAGCCGGGGTATCCCGGCAGTGTGTATCGGGATGACCCGCGGGGGCGGGGCCCATACACTCCAGGAGCATATTCAGACCCACCCCCTTGGCCAGGGCCTCGAGCAGCTCTACATGCTCGCCACCCGCGCCTATTCCTCATTAGGACGACAAAACACTTCACCGCAAAGCCGCGAAGATCGCTAAGATCTTTCTTCAGAAAGAAAGTATCTCTTCCCTTTTTTTAAACCCTTAGCGGACTTTGCGTCTTCGCGGTTATTTTTTTCGGTGAAATTGATATCTTTTCAACCTATCGCACGGAAACGACCTGATATACCCGCACGGGCTCGCGTTTTCCTTTGGCAAGGATAGGCGCCGAATGCAGAACGCTCACCTGGTCGCGGATGCGCGCGTAGACTTCCGCGGAGACCAGGATCTCGCCCGGGCCGGCATTTTCCTGGATCCGCTTGGCGGTATTGACGCAGTCGCCGATGGCCGTATATTCCAGGCGTTTTTCCGTCCCCACCAGGCCAAGAACCGCTTCACCGGTGTGGATCCCAACCCCAAACGATAGATGAAATTCTGGCGGAAGTTCGGCGTGCAGCTCCTGGATGGCGGAACGCAGACCAACCGCAGCACGCACGGCTCGCGTAGTGTGATCTGGCTGGGGGATGGGCGCATTGAACCAGGCCATAATCGCATCTCCCAGGAACTTATCGATCGTTCCCTCCTGGTTCAAGACCGCGTCGGCGGCGGCTGCCAGGTGCCGGTTCAGCACAGCCACCAGGCGCTCCGGCTGGAGTGTTTCGCTAAAACTGGTAAAACCGCGGATATCCGCGAAGAGTACGGTAATCTCTACTCTCCGGCCTCCCAGCTGCAGGTCGTCCGGGTTGAGCTGGTCGATCACAGCCGGCGAGACCATCCGTTCGAACAGGCGGCGCTGCCCCTCGAGGCGTTTCTTCTCGGTGAGATCGTCCAGCACGATCGCAACACCCTGGGTGGCCTGCTCGGCATCTTTCAGGGGAGCCATATTAAAGCGCAGGTCCACCATCCCCCGTTCGGGCAGTCTGGAGCTGACTTCCAACCCGATCACCGGCTGGTTGGTTTTTAGCACCTGGTCCAGGTGCTGGCGCAGGGAAGGAGAGAGAGGCGGCAGGCTGTTCTCCAGTTTTTCACCCACCAGCTGCGCGGCCGACCGGCCCAGGATGCCGGCTGCCGCGCGGTTGCACAGCGTGATCTTATCTTCCAGATCCGAAGTAATCACCCCGGAGACGATCGATGCGAAGATATTATCCATCAGGTTCTTGAGCCCGGTCACCTCGGCCAGGGTTTTGCGGATTGAAGCAAACAAGCGGGCATTCTCGATTGCTACGGCTGCCTGGTTGGCAAAGGCTCCCAACAGATCGCGCTCGGTTTCGGTAAATATCCCCGTCCGGATGCGGTTGTCCGCATAAATTACACCGATCAGATCAGCTTTGACCAAAAGCGGAACGCACAGGATGGAACGCAAGTTGTAGGCGATGATGCTTTCCTGTCCGCCAAAACGCGGGTCCTCCTGGGCATTGGTGGTCAGGATGGGTTGTTCTTCTTGAATGACCCGGTTGACAATCGTCCGGCTGATGGCGAAATCCGATGGATGGACCGCTTCCTGTTCCCAATCGCGAGCAATCCGGATGGCCAGTTCGCCCTGATCGTCGCGCAGCATCAGGAATCCGCGCTCCGCCCCGGTCAGCCGCACCAGCGTATCCATAACAATCTGCAGTACAACATCCAGGTCGAGGGATGAATTGACCACCTGGCCGATCCCCGCCAGGGCGCGCAGGCGCTGGCGCTCGTCATCGTTATCTTTAACCTGCCCGGCAATTTCAGTCAAACGGGAAGAGAGCCGGGTTAGCTCTTCATAAAAGGATGGAGGCAGCGAAGCAGAACGGATCTGATAGATAACATCCAGCATCTGGTCAACCTGACGGCCCAGATGCTGGATCTTTTGGTGCAGTGAAACTTCGGCGGGTATGGTCATAGAAGGGTTTTTTTACTTGATTTGGATGAGACGTTTTAGAAAGGCTTTGATCGCCAGCCAGCGGATCTGAATGCCTGCCTGCCGCGCGCTTACAGGATCGCCAGGGGTGTTCCCATAAATTTCATTCTGATAAGAGTCGATCAGGTCCTGGGTTGGCTCCTGGGCGGGAGGCAGAACCTGGCCCAGGCTGGCAGCCCGTTCGGCCGGTGTGGCTGACGCCTGCGCCGGTTTACCCAGGATGCGCAGAGACTGGTTCACCATATTGTAAGATCTTTCCAGAGGCGTCAGACGCAGGCGGCGCGACCACCCCCTCAACCAGGCCGGCACTTCGATACCCCGGGTCTCCAGTGATTTCTCCAGATAAACGGGGAGAGCCGGCACCCGGTAGCGGATTCGGATATACCGCCAGCCCACGATGAGCAGCAGCGCAGTACCCGCAACCGCCAGGCTGATAAAGATCCACCGGTTGCGTCGTTGGGTTTGCTCGGCAATCAAGACATCTTCGATTTGGTTTCGACCCGCGAGGAGGGCTGCCAGTTCTTCTCGCTGCGCTTCCAGCTCATCCAGGCTGCGGCTCAGGGCTGAATCGGGCAGGAAATTGTTCTCGCTGGTTTGGTCCACACCCTCACCCAGCGGCAGGTCGCGCGCCGGTTGTGAAACGGTGGGCTCAAACTCCACCCAGCCATAGCCCTCGAAATAGACTTCGGGCCAGGCATGTGCGTCCTTGTTGCGCACCTGGTACAGTAGGCCGCGGCTGCTCTGGTCCACCTCGCCCTGTGCAAACCCCCCCGCCATCCGGGCAGGCACTCCCACCGAGCGCAGCATAAGCACCTCCGCGCTGGCATAGTAGTTACAATAACCTTCCTTCAGGTTAAAAAGAAACCACTCGATCGGATCTATGTCAGAGGGTGCAGCCGCGATCGAGGTGGTATACGTGATGTTTTCGCGCAGGTATTTGGTGATCGCGTCTGCCTTGTCGTATGGGTTTTCCGTACCCCGGGTAATGAGCTCGGCAAGCTCGCGGACGCGTGGAGAGAAATCTTCCGGGAGCTGTAAATAGCGCTCAGTCACCCAATCCGGATAGGCCGCGCTGGATTCGCGCAGCTGGCTGACCGTGGGCACCCCAAGCCATGAACGTGCGGAATAGGTTTCGCCCGCCCGCAGGGGAGGGTTAGCCTGGATCGTAGCGACGTCCAGCGTTCCATCCGGTGAAATCCCGTAGATTACATTTCCAGGCCGGCTGACCCAAACCGGCACCGGACCGGTATAAACGGTTCGCAAGAGGGAAACCCTTGACAGGAAAGTAAATTGGATCAGCTCGCGGCTCTGCCAATCCGGGTAATCGATTTCTCCCTGGGAAGGAGAGAAGTTAATTTGCCCGGTTAACGTGCTCTTCCAACCGCTTTCGGCGGTATAGTTGTCGTAGCTGCGCGCTCGCCAGTAGAACCTGGCGCCCGAGGGCGCTTCTTTATCGGACGAGACAGAGAATACCACTTCATCCCCCAGGCGAGTCCCCGTGCCCAGGCTGAGCTCATCCCCATAAAAATCGGACACCACCCCCACGGTACTGCGCAGTGAGGCGACGGCATCCGAGAAACGGTTGCGCAGTGTTTCCCACGGATGGGTTACGCTTACCCAGAACTGCCGCGCAGCGCTGTTCGAGGCGGCAAAGGCCGGAACATTCCAGGCCAGCAGTACAATCACGATGACTGCCACCAACCCTGCCCGGCCGATATCCACACCTGTCTCGGGCGCCTGGGCAACACCGCTTTCCTGCCATTCGTTCCGGTAGCGCAAATAGGTTACCCGGCCCAATAACAGCAAGGTGAAGAAGAGAAAGGTACCGATGATGCGTCCCCAGGCAGGTTGAAGCGGGTCGTAATGGTTGATAATAAAAATGGCGATCCCTGAAGGGATGATGCTGGACCACACATTGCCATGCCGGGTAAGCGCGTATCCGGCGGTTATACCCAGGATCCAGAACAGAATCGACATCAGGGTAATGAAGAGGATCGAGTCATCCACCTGGCGGCCGTTTAAAAATTGATACGCGGAATTATTCAAACGGCCGGCTAAACTTACCAGACGCTCCATCCATTCCACATCTCTCACCTGTGCCAATCCCAACTGCCAGGGGATGGCCAGCACACCATAGATAACCCCGAAAAACCGCACCAGAGCAGGCGAAAAGCTGCTCTGTCCTAAAGCCAGCCCCACGATAAGGGCAAAAAATGTTAAGTATTGGACCCGGTCCAGGTCGGTAGTCCATTGGGTCGAGTATAGCCGGGTAGCGACCGCCATGATGGACATCACCAGGCAGAACACGGCCGGCAGATCCCACCACCGGTTGGTATACTTTTTTACGTTCATGGGTTGAGTGTACAATAGAATCTGGCTGGCCGTCAACCTTTCCACTCAGGCGAACGGAATCCTTGCATATCCACTGGATTTTCCTCTATAATCGTCATATAAACCGATTGATAATAGTGGATGATTGGAACAGGAGGGATGAATGCGTAGATCAGATTTCTTAACCGGCTTGATCATTGGCGGGCTCATCGGGGCGGCTGCCGCCTTACTATACACCCCGGCGTCTGGGAGCAACCTGCGCGCTCAAGCGCGTAATTATGCGGAAAGAGTTCGCCGCGAGGTCAAAGAGGCCGCTATGGCGCGCCGGGCACAACTTGAGGAGGAATTGGCTTCACTGCGCCTGCCCCACAAGACCCCGGAATCCTGATGCCGCCTCCCGGTTGGCAATGACTGCTCTCACCGATCCTGAACCGGCTGCCTGGAATGACAGCCGGTTTTGTTTAGAAGCGCTGACCGGAGATATAGTTGGTTACCGGACGGATTTCTCAAACTAGCGCTTACGTCGGGCAGGTTACCGATAATGGTATAAAAATTGCAGCCCAATACTCAGATTGGAAATCCACCCTGAGACATTTGAGATCGCGATGATATCCTCAAAAAAAACTGTCCGCATTCTCGCTGCGCTGATCTTAATGATCGCGCTATCCGCATGTAGAGTAGCCACCCCAACCCAGGTTCCTGTAGAGCCGCCGACCCCCACCTCTCCACCGGTCGTTGAGACCCAGGTCGAGCCAACCCCGACCTCCTCCCCATCCCAAACACCCTTCCCCCTGCCGCTCGAATTAACCTCGCTTCCCCCAGAAAATTCTGCCTTGCCTACGGATCTCCCGCTTGAAACACCGCTGCCCGCTCAACCCGAGAGCGAGCCAGAAACGATCCAGGCTGCGACGCCCGTGCCATCCTATGGAAAGCAGGCCGACTCACCGGTCTACCTCCCAAATTTTGGCCGGCCAGAAATGGGTTGTAACTGGATGGGTGTGGCTGGGCAGGTCTTTGGTCCAGATGGAAATCCCATGAAACTGGTGGTGGTTAATGTCAGCGGTATTCTGGATGGACAGGCGGTCGCCAATCTCGGGATTACCGGCAACGCCCTTGCTTATGGTCCGGGCGGTTACGAGGTGGATCTAAACGGTGGCGTAAAGGGCTCAACCCAAACGATATGGGTCCAGCTCACCGATTTACAGGGTAAACCAATTTCAGATCGGTATTATATTAACACCTTCGCCGACTGCCAGAAAAATTTAATCCTTCTCAATTTCAGCTTCCAGGGCGGCTACCGCCTCTATTTTCCGGTCATCAACCGGTAATCAAATATTTTCAATCGAACCGATTTAGTAGCTATCCGAAAAAAGTTGTTGGGGTGTTTGTGGGGGCGCAAAGCACCTTCACAAACACCCCAACAAACACCCCAGAAAAATAATTTTTGATTGGGTTTTAATCCATATCCAGCAGCTGCTGGATATGGATAATGTGATCCATTTCGTGCCAGACGGTGCGGCGGAGTAGTTTTCGCGGGCTCCAAAATTCCCCATCGATTCCTACTACTTTATTTACCCCTGCCAGGTCCGGAAGGATTTTTCGGAGCCGGTCTCTCTGGCTGTGCAGGCGTTGCTCGGTAGCCGGGGGCAGGCATTCTTTTCCTCCTGAAAGGCCCAGCCGGTCCAGATACCACCACTCGGCCGTACCGATGTGACGCAGGACATTGTGGATGGAGTTTTTCTCTACGCCGCGCGTTTGCTCCAGCTCCGGCGTGGATAACCCGCCAACCAATTGGAGCAGGTCCGCTCGGGTCCATTCGAGCAGCTTCAATCCGCGCTCGATGTCGAATTCGGTCAATGGTTTCCAGTCCGACAGGAACCAGGCATTCACTTCATAACCTTCATCGACCCGGTCATAGTCTTCGCTGATCGAATAAACTTCAAACACATCCACCAGGCGAATATCGATCTCGGCCGGATTGAACCACGAGTTGATCGTATGGCTTTCCATCCAGGCAATATAGGCCGGGATGGCCTGGGCCATGCTCATCACAGCGCTCTTCCCATCACTGCCATAGGCAAAACAGCCGGGATGATCGAGCGCCCAGGCCAGCGAACGCCCCTCGATCCCATTTTCCAATCCAACCCGTACGATCATAGAATGCTCCGTTAAGGCAAGCGGTGAAGGATAAAGAACGAAAATTGTTTGGGCTTGCTGCCCTCTACTCTACCATGACGGATTCTGGTCCTGGGCGCTGTTGCGGGTCAGGTTGGCCTGGTTGGACCCATTCGACTGCATCAGGTAGACTTCCGGATTTCCATCCCGGTTCGAAACAAAAACGATTTGAGAGTCATCCGGCGACCAATTTGGAGAGAGGTCATCTCCCGGGTTATTCGAAAGGTTCGCTTGCCCGGACCCATTCGCCGCCATACCATAAATTTCCAAATTACCATCCCGGTTGGTTGTAAACAAGACCTGTCCGCGGGAAGCTCCGGCAGGCAGGGTGTCCTCGGCCGGGTTATTGGACAGGTTCGTTACCTGAGTTCCATCCGGGTTCATCGAATAGACCTCATAGTTGGTGTCGCGGTTAGTACTGAATAATATCAGGTTTCTCGCCTGCCCCAGGGCAGAGCGGACGATCAGCCAGCCTGACTGGTCGTCCTCGGCCGGATTGTTGGTCCGGTTGACAGGCGCCGACGGTACGCCGCTGACAATGGCAATCAGGTAGATTTCACGGTTCCCATCCCGATTGCTGGTAAATGTGAATGAGTTTCCATCCGGCGCCCAGGCAGGCGAGTTATCGTCGGCCGGGTTGCTGGTCAGGTTCACCAGGTTTGTGCCATCCACATTCATGATATAGATCTCATTATTGCCATCTCGCGAGCTGGTAAACAGCACCCGCGTGCCGTCTGGCGAGAGGTCCGGCTGGGTATTGATCCCGGGGCCATTTGTGATCTGCTGGGGCTGGGCTGTTCCGCTAACCAGACGGAAAATATCGCCTCCGGTTGACCGGTTCGAATCGAAAGCAATCGCCCCGGTAAATGTGGGCAGTGGGTTCGGACCCGTAGTAGCTGTGATGGTTGGCGCCTGGACGGTTTGAGTGGGTGGAACGGGGGTAGAGGTGGGGGTTGGGGGCTGCTGGGTCGGTGGCTGCAGGGTTGCCGTCGGCTGTCCGGCAGCCGCGGTGGCGGTCAGGGCTGGGTTCTGCGGATCGAGTGGATTGAGGTCCTGGCCATCTATGATCCCATCGTCATCGCTGTCAGGGTCGCGTGGATTTGCTCCGGCCTGTACTTCAAGGTTGTCTGCCAGACCGTCATTATCCGTGTCGGGGTTGAGCGGGTCCGACTGGCGGGTGATCTCATCCCCATCCGTCAGGGTATCTCCATCTGAATCCGGGTTGAGTGGGTTGGTTTTTCGGGTAATCTCATCGCCATCCCCTACCGCGTCTTGATCGGTGTCCGCAGCCAGCGGGTTTGTCTTCAGGGTCACTTCATCCCCATCGTTCAACCCATCCACATCGGTATCCGGCAGGTTCGGGTTGGTGCCAAGCGCCTGTTCCTGGAGGTCGGTTAGGCCATCCGCATCGCTGTCCTGCTGTCCGGCGGTCGCCGCCTGGGTCATGATCGCCGCTGCCGTTTGGGTTATCCCGGCAATGACCGTCGGCTGGGCGATGGCCGTTTGGGTTGCCGCAGCGATCGTCCCAAGCTGGGCCACAGCGGTTTGGGTTGCCAAAGTTTCCGGGCGCGGTCCAGCGCCAAATACCAGCAGGCTGGTAAAAAATATCCCCATCAGACAGATCAATCCCGCAACCGGCAGGGCCCAGACCGGAATGATACCGTGCGCATTGATCTCCCCGTCTACCGTCTTCACCTCAGTATGCGAGCGCACCTGCACGGTAAAAAAGTAAGGATGTCTATCCCCGACCAACGGGCGCTGCGTGGGTCGAGCGGTAAATTCCACGATACCCGTTTCTCCAGGGGCCACCTGGAGGGCCGGAGGGAGTGCCGGGTTATAAGGAACGAACTCGGTTCTCGCCGGACTATTTGGATCGGATGGATCCCGCAGGGTTTGCAGCACTTCGAATTCCACATCGCCTTGCTGAGCAAAGAACGTAACTGTGTAAGTCTGGGGAGTATTGCCCTGGTTGACCACACTGACCTGCGCAGATTGTTCGGCCTCGAACTTTGGCGTGCTGATCAGTGCGGTAAATTCCTCAAATGCCGATACGGTTAAGATCAGGTTGGCTACCGTGGGCTGTTCGGGGGCATAAAGACTGCTGACCTGGATCCTCAGCGAATAACGTCCCGCGCGGCTTTCAGGCGACCGGGGTGGCCGGATCGTGACGGATATTTCGTGCTGCTCGCCTGGCTGCAAGCGAAAATTAGGGATGGGAGCGGCGACCCAATTGGCCGGAGCTCCCTCGATGGTAACTTGATATTGGTCTTCCCTGGGGTCCTGGTTTATGACCACAAGCGGGATTTCAACACTACCTCCCGGAACTACGGAAAATTGTGCTGCTCCAAATAGAAGCACCGGCCTTCCTGGTACCTCCAGGGCAGCCACGGTAATGCTGATTCTCGAAGTGGTAGTTTGTTCCGGATTGGCCGGGTTGGTCGCAACCAGGTTCAGCGGATATCGGCCTGCCCGGTTTTCAATGGATTGGGGCGGCGTGATGACCATTTCAACTTCATGCTCTTCCCCTGGATCCAATTTTAAAACATTAGAAGCCTGGGTCAGCCAATCTGGTGGAAGACCCTCAGCCGACAACCTGACGGTTGCTGCCGCTGCGCCCGGGTTGATCACCCGCACCGGGATTGTAACAGGCTGGCCCGGAGCAGCCGAATAGAGCTCACTCTCTAACTGGAGCTCGATCTGCCAGCCATCCCCCTGCAAATTTTTATCACCTGATGATTCCATTTTTTTATTTGATCCCCTCAACCAAAAGAGCGCCCATAAACCACTTCTCATTCTTCGCCCTATGCAGGGCGTACTTATGATAATAATACTCCAATTTGTATATTATTGATTAATTCTAATGTCGCCGGATCACCCTGGACTGCCCTCTTCGGCCAGTTGGGTCCGTCCAAGACAGGCAGACCCGGCGATGCCTGCCAGGGAAGAGCTGGCCGTGCTAAGCCACGCGGGTCAGACCTTCGGCCGCTGCGAGCACCGAAAAGACTCAAGGCTCAAAGGGGGTCTCCGACCCCGGTGTCTGGGGCCAAGGCCAGCGTGTTATCGAAAGACCCGCGGGTCGGAGACCCGCTGCGAGCATTAATAAGCTCAAAGGGGGTCTCTGACCCCCGTGTCTTGGCCATGGCCAGCGTGTCATCGTAAGATCCGCGGGTCAGCCCTTCGGCCGCTGCGAGCCCTCCAAAAAGGCTCGAAGGGGGCCTCCGACTCCGTTTTCGGCATGAAGACACCGGCCGAAGGTTCCGGAAACACCCGGTGTCTGGCCTTACTGCTCAAAGGGGGTCTCCCTGGACTGTCCGTCCAGGACAG
>Ga0105104_10000402_pt1 | contig 32925 bp, 29 predicted proteins | sample PPLLaktember2015_3_FD_87034 | JGI IMG/M metagenome (GOLD analysis project Ga0105104, IMG submission 87034) | Freshwater sediment microbial communities from Prairie Pothole Lake near Jamestown, North Dakota, USA - PPLs Lake P7 Core (6) Depth... | ecosystem: Environmental > Aquatic > Freshwater >... | reverse complement strand
TGGGGACTCGTCCAATGGCAGGACACATGACTCTGGATCATGGTATCGGGGTTCAAATCCCTGGTCCCCAGCTGATAAAATGAGCCGGTCACTATGACCGGCTCATTTTATATAGACTTGAGCAGTATAAAATCCCACCGAAACGAAACCGCGCCCAAACAGGTCTATCCTTGACGAATATAATTTTTAAGGTTTATAATTAATTCAATGAACACTTATTTCTTCCAGCAGGTCCAGCAGCAGCAAACCCAAAGCAGCGCTCTTGGGTATCTTGAGTTGTCTGGATGGATGAGGTAGGTTTTCGGACGCAAGCAATTTTTTTGAGACAGACAAACGGGATGCCTACGAGGCATCCCGTTTTATATTGGCGGTTCGTCTAGCGGCAGGACACGAAGCTCTGGACTTCGGAAGTGTGGTTCGAATCCACGACCGCCAACAAGGGTCACTCCGCTTCGACCATCGATAGGATATCGATCGCCCTTTGGATTCGTTCGAGCACCTTTTCTCTCCCGATGATCTGCATGCTTTCGAACAGAGGCGGGCTTACGCGCTGCCCGGTTATCGCGACACGTAATATTCCAAATACCTGTCCGGCGCTGAAGCCCAGCTCATCGACTAACGCGCGCATCGGGGCTTCGGCTCTCTCCGGGTTTAAGTCAGGTAGCGAGGACAGGATTTCATAAGATCGCCGGGCTGCCTCCGCCGACTGCTGGGGGGTTAGTCCCTTGGCCACCAGGTCTTGCGGATCCGGATCTACACTCTCTTTGAAGAAAAAACCGGCCATTTCCGGCGCTTCATCCAGACTGGCGATGCGTTCCTGGATGATTGGGGTAATCTTCAACAGGGTATCCGGGTCAGCAGAATAACCGGCCCGCTCAAAGAAGGGGCGGATGCGCTGAGCGAGGTCTGCAACGCTCAGTGCGCGGATGTGGAGCCCATTGAAATGGTCGAACTTGGTGAAATTGATGGCTGCTGGGGAGGGGTTTAGCCTTTCAAGGCTAAATTTATCAACCAGGTCGGGCAGGGTAAAGAATTCAGTCCGGTCATCGTAACTCCATCCCATCAACGCCACCCAGTTGACCACAGCCTCCGGCAGATACCCGAGCCCTTCCAGATCTTTGACAAAGATCGAGTAACCATCTTTACTCAGGTCGGCGGCTTCCCGTTTGCTCATCTTACCTTTACCGCTCGGTTTAAGGAATACAGAGAGGTGTACCCAGGTGGGTTCCTCCCAGCCAAACGCGCGGTGGATCAGTCCATGCAGGGGAAAGGTAGGCAGCCATTCGGAGCCACGGATCACATGGGTGATCTTCATCAAATGGTCGTCTACTACTGCAGCCAGGTGATATAAAGCCCAACCATCAGATTTTACGATGATGTAATCATCCAGGGTGCGGTTTTCAACCGTGATATCCCCACGCAGTAAATCCGTAACCGTGGTTGTCCCCTCTTGTGGTGTCTTAAACCGGATGACGTGGCGCTCCCCATCCGCAACGCGCTGGGCGGCTTCATCCAAAGGGATATTCCGGCAGGTTCCATCATAATGCACCTGCTCCTTATTTTTCATCTGCTCCTGTCTGACCTTCTCGAGCCGCTCGGGTGTGCAGAAGCAGTAGAATGCATGGCCAGATTCAACCAGCTTGCGAGCGTACTCCAGGTAGATCTCTTTGCGTTCTGACTGCCGGTAGGGGCCGTAGGGGCCGCCTATATCGGGACCCTCATCATAATCGATACCCAACCAATGCAAACCATCGATCAGTTCCTGTTCGGCGCCAGGGACATATCGTCGTCGATCGGTATCCTCGATGCGTAAGATAAACTGCCCGCCGGTTTGGCGGGCGAGCAGGAAATCAAAAAGGGCGGTGCGTGCGCTTCCAAGATGCATATGCCCCGTGGGTGAGGGTGCAAAGCGCACCCGGGCAGGTGTTCGATGATCCGGCATTCTTCTCCTAAATGTTCAAAATTCCAGGGGTTTATGGCGCAGTACGACGCTTTCCACCAATCCGATTCCCAACAGGAGGGACAATATCGAGCTACCCCCATAACTGATGAAAGGTAACGTAAGCCCGGTGACCGGGATCACCTTCAAATTGACCCCAATGTTGACTACCGATTGAAAGAAAATAAGAGTAGCAAAACCGTACGCAATCAATGCTCCGAATGTATCGCGGGCCAGGCGCGCCGCGCGCAAACAGCGTAAAATGACAAAAGCCAATAAAGCCAGGATAATCACCGTGCCAACAAAACCAAATTCTTCCGCCATCGCGGAAAAGATAAAATCGGTATGCCGGACTTTCAAAAAGCGCAGTTGAACCTGGGTGCCGTGCCCGTACCCCATGCCAAACCAGCCCCCCGAGCCAATTGAGATAAGAGCCTGGTCCACATTGTAAGTATTCCCATGGGTCGCATTGGGATCCGGGACTAAAAAGTTTATCACGCGTCCTTGTTGGTACGGCTCCAGAAAAGGAAAACCGATCACTGCGACCACAATCCCGACTACCCCAAATATCAACAAGTATTTGATCGGCAGCCCGCTGATCCACAGCATGGTAAACCAAAGGACCATCAGCACAATAGAAGTCGAGAGGTTTGGTTGTAGCAAAATCCAGATTACCATACCGCCCGTTAAGAGCAGGCTGCGCAAGATCCAGCGCAGGTCGCGCGGTTTATTCTGGTTGCGGGCAAAATAATCCGCCAGCGCCAGTATGATGACCAATTTCCCCAGCTCGGAGGGTTGGATATTGACCAAACCGGCATTGATCCATCGCGCGGCTCCAAAGCTCACCTGCTGGAGCAAGAACACGACGATTAGCATGATGATGGTGATCACATACAAAGGTTTGACGATCGACGACCAATAATGGTAATCCATGACCGAGGTAATAATCGTCACCACAAGCCCGATCGCTGCGAAAATAATCTGGCGAGGGACATACCCTTCCAAACCAGGACTGCCGGCGATCGCTGAACGCACCATTGCGATCCCAAAAATGGTCAAAAGCAAGGTGACGCCGAACAGCCAGAAATCAAAATGGCGCCAACTGATTCTAAAGCGATTCATAAATCCATTTACCGCCTGTGTCTGGCAGTTTTAAGCGGGATGTCGGCCACCAAACGCTGTTCGCGGCCTTCTTGAGCCACACTGATATTGACCGCCGAAGAATCGATCTCGATATAGCGGGAGATCACCTGGATCAATTCATCTTTCAACCGGTTCATCGAATCGGCGGTCAGGTCAGTCCGGTCGTTGATCAACACCAGTTTTAGACGATCCTTGGCATGATCCGCGCTGGTCTCTTTACGCCCCAGCAACCGTTCAAAGAAAGTCGCCATCTCAATCACCTCCAGGGCGGATTAGGCGGGTCAAACGGCCAAAGAACCCGGCATTTTCTTCCAGATTCATAAATGGTACCTGCTCTCCTTTCAACCGGCGGGCAATGTTGCGGAAAGCCTGTCCCGCGCGGCCTTTGCCATCCAGGGCAATGGGCTGGCCGCGGTTGGTACTGATGATCACGTTCTCATCTTCCGGGACGATCCCGATCAGCTCGATGGCCAACAGTTCGAGCACATCATCTGCATTGAGCATATCTCCACGTTTCACCATGGAAGGGTTGAGGCGATTAATAATCAGGCGTGCGGGGCCTTTCTCTTCTGCCTCGACCAGGCCGATAATCCGATCTGCGTCGCGTACGGCGGAAACTTCCGGGTTGGTAACCACCAGCACGATATCTGCCGGTGCGATGGAATTTCGGAACCCGCGCTCGATCCCGGCGGGTGAATCGATCAAGATCCAATCATGGTCGGAACGCAGCTCATCACACACCCGCACCATATCACTGGGTGAAACGGCATTCTTGTCCCGGGTTTGGGCGGCCGGAATGAGATGCAGCTCGGGAAGTCGCTTATCCCGGATCATCGCCTGGCGGATACGGCAGCGTCCTTCGACGACATCCACGATGTCATATACGATCCGGTTCTCCAGCCCCAGGACCACATCCAGGTTGCGCAAACCAATATCGCCATCGATACATACTACCTTCTCACCTTCTAATGCCAGAGCAACGGCCAGGTTTGCGGTGGTAGTTGTCTTACCTACCCCGCCTTTCCCCGATGTAACGGTAACTACTTTTGCTGTCATGCTCCTCCCTTATGATTTCGCTTTTGGATTCCATGGCTCGGCAACCACCTGGCCATTGATCAATCGACAAATTTCGTGCTGCGGTTTTCCTCTTTTCTTGGGTGAAACAGCCATTTGACCGGCTATGCGCAGTTGCGTTGGATCCAGTTCCAACGCGCATACCACGGCCATATTATTTCCGTCCACACCGGCATGCACAACCCCGCGTAGTTTTCCCCACACCACCACACTCCCCGCGGCTATAATTTCTGCACCTGGGTTCACATCCCCAATCACGACCACATGCCCCTGGTGGGACAGTTTGAACCCCGAACGCAGGGTGCGTTGGACCAGTACGGCATTTTCACCGGTCAGGTTTGTATCTAGCGGCCGGATGGTGCGCTCCTGCCGCGGCGTCGACAGGCGGGTGGCCATCCCGAGCACCTGCGCAGTCTGTTCGGTGGTGGGTGAATTACTGATGACGGCCCACAGGGAAATCCCCTGCTCCGAAAGGATATCTCTCAGGCTGCCTAAATCGGCCGCTTTCAGGATGTGGTTTCCTACATCGAGCGCCAACTTGGCGCCTTTGAAAAACGAGGACTGCCGTTCGATCTGGCGCATAAGGGCTTCCTGCAGTTCCGGCCATTTTCCTTCTCCAATGGTAACCAGCAGACCATCGCGGATCCCTTTTATCTGAAAATTAGAATGGACGTCTTCGATCATGCTCACTCTTCTCATTTTGCCAGATCGGCTGGCTCGTCAGTATTGTTGATAGCCAGGTTATGGAACAATTGTCCAAATTATAGCAGAACTCGTTGGTTTACTGCATCCCACCGGTTTGATCGATTTCTTTTAGACCGAAATATGTCTCCAAGACTTTGCGGACAATGGGCGCAGCAATCTTTGATCCTTCTTGCCCGTGATACACAAAGGCTAAAACGACAATTTCTGGGTTGTCTGCCGGGGCATACCCAACATACCAGGCATGCGCGGGCCAGTGTCCGGGCTGGCACAGGTTCTGGGCCTGGGCAACATTATCACAATATTCAGCCGTACCGGTTTTGCCCCCAGCATCGGGTTTAAACCCTTCAAATTCGGCCATGGCAGTCCCATCCACCACTACCTTGCGCATACCTTCTTTAGCTAATTGGACCACCCAATCCGCAACTGCTCGGTGTTCACCGGTAGGATCTCCATTTTCATCCAAAACATTGATCACCCCGCCCATCATGGGGAAATGATCTGGATCGGTCTCGCTGTTGGGTTCCAAATTAAATTTGCAAGTGTTTGTTTCCAGGTCGCACAAGTCCAAAGTATCAATCGTGCATCTTCCCGACCCAACCTCGCAGCGCAGCTTGCAGTCCTGGGTAATATCACAAACAGACTTTTGCTCAAAGGGGATGATGACCTTGTCATCCGGGCTTAAAACTTCTTTTATCAAGGTCGGTTTGACCATAACGCCATTGGTTGCCAGGGTTGAGATAGACCGCAGAACCTGTAACGGGGTCGAAAGCACGTATCCCTGGCCGATTGTACTGATATAGGTATCGCCGGTTGACCAGTTCTCCCCGATCACAAGGCGTTTCCAGTCCGGATCTGGGATCTGGCCTCTTTGCTCGCCGGGCAGCTCGATGCCGCTAAAAAGATCGTATCCTAATGCCCGTGAATATTCACCGATCCGCCAGATCCCTAACCCACCATTCTCCACCTGTCCTGGATAACCTCCACCCACTTTATAAAAGTACACATCACAAGATTGAGCAATCCCGGTTAAATAGTCGATATTGTTACCATGCCCGCCCTGCTGCCAGGTCCAGCAATAGTAAGGCCGCTGCTTGCCGGGATCGTTCTCATAATATTTTTCGGTGAGGAAAATCTTTCCCGGGTCATCCACGGTAAACTCTGGGGTGACAACACCCTCATTCAATATCCCGATTGCGGCTGTCATCTTGAAAACCGATCCTGGCGCGTGCATGGCGGATACGGCATGGTTAAATAAAGGCCGGTTGGGATCATTCGTCAATTGCTCGTAATAGTAGGCGGGTATCAGGCGCGCCATGCGGTTATTTTCGTAGGTTGGATAAGACACAAGCGCCAGAATTTCGCCCGTGTTCGGGTTCATGGCAATCACGACGCCATTATCCTCATGAATATCTGGAAACAGGTTGTGCAAGACTTCCAATTCCCGTTCCAGGGCGGCTTTGGCAGCCGATTGCAGCCGGGTATCGATGGTCAGGCGGATATTCTGGCCCGGAACCGGTTGGATCGGGACGGCCAGGTCTCCCAGGATTTTCCCGGCTACATCGACTTCCAATTCGCGGACCCCATTCGTTCCTCCCAATTCTAATTGCATCCAGCTTTCCACTCCCGCATATCCGATCTTATCGACCCGCGGATCTTTATCCGGGTAGGCATTTTGTCCTTCTGCGGATATTGGACCCAGAAAACCGATGATCTCAGATGTCAAAGAGCCGGTTGGATATTCTCGAATGGGTTGTATTTCGACCTCTACGCCAGGCCAGTCGGCCGCTTTTTCGCGGATCACCCTGGCAATCTTCTCGGCGATGTTACATTTTATCTGGACGGGAGTGTAGGGTTTTAGATTATCCTGGATATATACGGCCTGGGAGATTGCCAACTGATCTGTAATGCAGGGGGTAAAATTTTTGGCCATATTGTCATCTGGCGTTGGCCCAATAGCGGGCACATCGATCAGGGAAGCCAGTTCGCGGTAGATCTCCTGTGTAGAGCCTTCATCGTCCGGGAGGTTCGCCGGGGTGATCACCACATTGTAAGAAGCAACATTTCGAGCCAGGACAAAATTATTCCGGTCGTATATGATCCCGCGCGAAGTAGGCACTTTTAATGTGGTATGGCGGTTTTCCAAGGCCGCCTCCTGGTATCGCTTCGGATCAAGGATCTGGTAGCTGAACAGCCGGAAGACATAAAAACCAAAAACCAGGGCGATTGCTCCGTAAAAAAGAAGCAGCCGCCAGGTATGGATGTAATTTTCGCGATTTTCACTGGGGTTCATAATTCAATCTTCACCGGATAAAGCCAATCTGCCAGCTCTTTGACCAGTCCGTAAACCGGAAGAGCCAGCGCAAGATTGAGCAAGATACTGGGCAAGGTAATCAAGTTAACCGCCTGTTCGATCGAAAACCGGGTACCGGCAAATTGTAAGGCGCCGATCGTCAGGCCGTGATAAAAGAGGGTTGCCAGAAAAGTTGTCAGGAACATGGCCAGCAGAGGTGTTTTCCAGATGCGGTGCTGAAAGACCCGGGCCATAGCTATGGCTCCCAAATAGCCGGCAATTGGGACCACGATCGGGATTGCGGACATGTATCCCGCAATGATGCCCCCCAGGATGCCCCACTGCCAGGAGGTGGTGACGCGTTCATGCAGCGCCCAGGCAATCATAGTTAACAGGATCAGATCGGGAAAACCACGCAATAATGGAAGGCGGCTGACAATCGCCGACTGGACCATCACCAGCAGAGCGAAAAGAGGGATTGAAATCAGGGTGCTGATCATTCTCAGGGAGTTTGACCCGGGATAAGGGGGGTGATATCCAGCGGTTGGAAATTGGTGATCACCAGAACCGCCTGCAAGGCGCTAAAATCGACTACGGGTTGGATGGTGGCCCCCTGGAATAAATCGTTGGGCTGTTTGCGTACGTTCATAATCTGGCCAATTACCAGGTTCGCCGGGTAAGTTCCACCCAGACCGGAGGTTAGGACCAATTCTCCCGCCTGGATGGTTACATCTTGAGGAACCATATCCAGCAGGACATCCCCGGTCAGCGACCCTGTCAGGATCGCTTCTGTTTCGGAGGACTGCAAAAGGACATTCACCGCCGACCCTGGGTCCGCGATCAATTGCACGCTGGAAGCCCCGGCCGAGACCGCCGAAATCCTTCCAACCAGGCCTTTTTCGGTGACAACCGGCATTCCACGCCGCAGTCCCTGGTCAGAACCATGATCGATCCAGATGTGGTTCATAAAGGGGTTGGTATCCCGGCCAATCACCGATGCAGCAATATACTGATTTTGTGGGTTATTGCGCATAAACCCGGTCAGGGCATACAAAATTTGCGCTTCTCGGAGCTGCTGGTTCAGCTCGATGACCTGGGCCTGTAGTTGCGAGTTTTCAGCCTCAAGCTCTGCATTCCGCTGGCGCAGGCTGGCAACGTCGCGGGGTACGGTAAGAAACTCATACAGCGCCATATAGCGGATCGAGATCCAGCTCTGTATGGAAACGAGTGGGTTGGTTGTCACACGCAGGAGGGGATTAAGGTATCCGCCCAGTGAGAGGACCAGCAAGCCAACGACCACCAAACTTAGCGCGATCGTCCGCATAATGCCAGGGGAATTAGTATTCATGGTAGAGTTCGAATAACACCCGAGCCCGGCGCCGACAGGAAATGCCGGCAAGCCTCAGCCCTTGGTTTACCCGCTCCGCCGGTTGTTATTGCTGTTACGCTCCAAACCAACCAGGAAACGGCTGTAGAGATCCAGATTTTCAAGGATCATACCGGCTCCCCGGACGACACACGTCATTGGGTCCTCGGCTGCCCAAACCCGGACGTGCAGTTCATCGGTCAGACGGTCTGAAAGCCCTTGAAGTTGAGCGCCTCCACCTGCCAGGCAAATGCCTGTTTCCAGTAGGTCGGCCACGATTTCCGGAGGAGCTTCATCCAGGGCATCCTTGATTGTATCAATAATTACCTGAACTGAGCTGGTAATCCCTTCACGGATCTCGACGGAAGAAATTTCGATAGCTTCAGGCAGCCCGCTGACCAGGTTCCGCCCGCGAACCACCATTGTTTTTTCTTCGGGAAGAGGGTAAGCAGAGCCAATCTGGATCTTGACTTGCTCGGCCATGCGCTCCCCAATAAAGAGGTTATATTTATTGCGGACATATTGGATGATATCCTGGTCGAGCTCATCTCCCGCAACGCGCAAAGAACGAGAAACCACAATATCACCCCACGATATGATAGCCACTTCAGTGGTGCCACCCCCAATATCCACCACCATACTGCCGCGTACTTCGGCCACCGGCAGCCCGGCGCCCAGCGCAGCGGCGCGCGGCTCTTCAATCAGGTGCGCTTCCCGCGCTCCCGCAGCCATGGCTGCATCGTAAACAGCCCGTTTTTCAACTTCAGTGGCTCCTGATGGGATCCCAATCACGACTCTCGGCCTGGGGATTGGAACAATACTTTGCTGGTGCGCCTTACCAATAAAATATTCGAGCATTTTCTCAGTGATCTTAAATTCTGAGATAACACCATCCCGCAGCGGACGAATTGCAACGACATTCGCGGGGGTCCGGCCAACCATTTCTTTGGCCTGCGCCCCAATCGCCAGCGGCTCCCGAGTACGTTTGTCAATGACTACCCAGGAGGGTTCATTGATTACGATCCCCTTGCCGCGTACACTGACGAGGGTATTCGCGGTTCCCAGGTCGATGCCGATGTCCAGCGAGAAAAACCCCAATATCCAATTCAGGGGATTAATCGCCAATCTATTCTCCTTGAAAGTATTATTGCAGGCGCACTGTCAATTGGCCTCGAATTTGGCTCGAATTATACCATACTCGCAAAATCCCCCTATCCGTTGAAGCGGAGGCAGATATCTGCGTTTGGGTCCACCAGTTATTATATGCGATGGTGGGTAAAATGTATCAATTATTTGCTGTCAAATGGTTATTTACGTCCCATCTCCTTCCAGCCAGGTTTCCATATAGTCTTTTTCAAGACCCAAAGCGCCGCGAGACACCTGGAGGGGATGAAAAGTATCGACCATTACTGCCAGTTCCTGCGTGCTCTTCTGTCCGATGGAACCTTCAGTGGCGCCTGGCTGCGGTCCATGCGGCAGTCCGCTGGGATGTAAAGTGATATCATACTGGTCGATTCCTTTACGAGACATAAAATTCCCCTCACAATAGTAGATCACCTCATCAGAATTGACATTTGAGTGGTTGTAAGGAGCTGGAATCGCCTCAGGATGATAATCGAACAGGCGCGGCACGAAGGAACACACCACAAAATTGTGCCCCTGGAAGGTCTGGTGTACGGGGGGCGGCTGGTGGACCCGACCGGTGATGGGCTCAAAATCATGGATGCTGAAAATCCAGGGGTAGAGATATCCATCCCAACCCACAACATCCAAAGGGTGGTGGTCGAGGATATGGCGGGTGAGATGATTGCGCACTTTAATGCGGACTTCATACTCACCTCGTTCGGTGAAGGTTTCAAGTTCCTCAGGAGGCCGGATATCCCTTTCGGTGTAGGGTGAATGTTCTAACAGTTGGCCGTATTTGTTCCGGTAGCGAGTGGGGGGTTCGATCTGTGATGGCGCTTCTATAACGAAAAACCTAGACGGGCGGTCCAGGGTCATCTGCCAAGTGGTCCCATAAGGGATGACCATATAGTCACCCGCTTGAAAACTCAAACAGCCAAACTGGGAGCGGAGTTTGCCGCTGCCTTCATGCGTAAACCAAACTTCATAGGCCTGGGCATTGCGGTAGAAGTAGTCCATCGATCCGTCCGGCAGGCTGAGACCGAGGGTGACATCCGGATTTCCCAATATAGTTTTCCGGCTGGAAACAGGATCACCGCCGACCGGTAAATCGACGGTGCGGAAAGCTCTGTGACGTAGAGGCCCGAACTCGCTGTAGGTTTCTTCCATGGGTCCTATGTCTTCTACTTTTAATACCCTGGGTGGCAAGAAATGATGGTAAAGGATAGACTCGAGCCCGGAAAACCCTTCAAGCCCCATCACCTCTTCGCGATACAAATTACCATCCGGTTTTCGGAATTGAGTATGGCGTTTATGCGGGATATTTCCCATTTTATAATAATACGGCATGCGTTATCTCCAATTACAACTACTTGGGATAAGGGCTATAGAGCCTGACCAACCTGGTTGCTCAATACCCCAATCCCATCCACGATCAAATCCACCTTATCCCCGGGCTGCAACCAGGGGCCTTTTCCCCCGGTAAGCTCTAACAGGCAGCCGGTACCCACTGTCCCAGACCCAATCACATCCCCGGGAAAGAGATACGTATCCACAGAGGCGCGAGAAACCAGTTGGCCAAACGAATAGTGGATATCTTTCCAGTTTCCACGCGAACGTTCCACTCCATTGACCCGCGCGCTCATTTCCAGATCATATACACCCGGTCGGCCGGTCGCGCTGCCGGCCAGTTCATCGCGGGTAACGATCCAGGGGCCCAAGGATAGAGCGAAATCCTTGGCCTTGGCCGGGCCTAACCCAATTTTGATTTCTTTCCTCTGGATATCTCTGGCCGACCAATCATTCAGGATGGTATAGCCGAATATATATACCTCGCTGGTTTCAGGAGAGATATTCCGGCCGGTTTTACCAATGATACAAGCCACCTCCAGTTCGTAATCCAACTCCTGGGTGTAAGATGGATATGGAATGGTGGAAAGATGGCCAAAAACAGCATTGGGGTTGGAATAATAGAATGCAGGAAATTCATACCATTCAGGAGGAATTTCTCTCCCACGGATCGCATTCGCGGCCTTTACATGCGCTTCGAAAGCGTAAAAATCGCGCACCGTTGGTGGGCGAAGCAAAGGAGGGTTTAAAAAGACCTCCTTCAGCTCATATCCAACCCGATGTCCATTGGATCCTTTAAGATGCACGAAATCCTGGTTTTTCAGGCTATCCAGGAGGTTGTTTATTGAGAATAATCCCTCCTCGCCAGAATGGATCAAATCCATCAAGGAGGTAGGCATGAATTCCGCTGTTCGCATATGTGCTCTCTGCGTCCAACTGCGGGCAGATGCAAGATCGACCAGGTTTTCTCCAACAATAGCACCCCAACGCAGTTGTTTGGGGTCATCTAGAGTTACAAAATTAGCCAGGCGCATAGCATTCTCGAAATTTAGAGATTCCCACGTAAATCCTGTTCTAACTCGATAGCCTCGAAAAGCGCCTTGAAATTCCCTTTTCCAAACCCCCGGCTTCCCCGGCGTTGAATTACTTCGATGAAAGCGGTAGGCCGGTCTTGCAGTGGGCGGGAGAATATTTGGAGGAGATATCCTTCTTCGTCTCTGTCAACCAGGATCCCCAATTCCCGGATCGTTTCCAACGATTCCTTTATCTTCCCCACCCGTTCGGGTAGGATTTCATAATAGGTATCGGGTACTCGCAGAAATTCAATCCCCCGGCTCTTCAAAGTCCTCACTGTCGAGAGGATATCTCCGGTCGCCATCGCAATATGCTGGACCCCGGGTCCAAGGTAATAATCCAGGTACTCCTCGATCTGACTTTTCCGCTTGCCCTCTGCCGGTTCATTGATGGGCAGCTTGATCCGGCCGGACCCGTTCTGCATGACCTTGGACATCAACGCGGAATATTCGGTGCTGATGTCCTGGTCGTCGAAATGGATGAGCTGGCGGAAGCCCATGACCTGGTGATAGAAATTAACCCAGCTGTTCATCTTTCCCAAATGGACATTTCCGACGATATGATCGACGGCGACCAGACCGGCGGGTTCGGCATCTCGCTGCCACGGCTGGTATGATGGGGCGAAAGGACCTTTGTAATCCGAACGGTCGACAAATACATGCAGGACTTCACCATAAGCGCGGATGGCAGCAGTTTTGAGCATGCCGTACTCGTCGGATTCGGCGCGCGGCCCCCAGGCTCCTACCGCGCCTCTCCGGGTGGTTTCCTGAAAAGCTTTCTCTACATCATCGACTTCAAAGGCGATGGATTTCACCCCATCGCCATGGACCAGGTGGTGAGCTGCAATTTCATTCGAGGGAGTATACGGCGCGGACAACACGAAACGGATCTGGCCGGATTCCAGTACGTAGGAGGAAAATCCGCGGTTACCGGTTTCTAGACCGGAATAGGCCACCGGTTTAAAGCCAAATCCTTTCCACCAGTAATACATCGCTTGTTTCGCATTTCCAACCCAGAAATGCAGGTGATCGATGTTTTTCAAAACCAGAAAATCGCCTTCTTCCGTGATGGGGCGGTTTTCAATTTTGGACGAAACGTCCATTTCCTCTCCTTTTTATGATCTAGTGAAGATCCATTTTATAAATTTACTATCATTGTGATCTATATTATGCACTTTGTTCGATTCTACACGAAATAATTCAACCAGGCAACCTGCCATCACCTTCGGGTGCATTTCAATTTAGGATTGTAAGCAAGGCGCTCCCTCGCTCCTTTCGGATAGCGACCTTACCGCTGGGCTGCCGTAAGTTCGGTGTAGTGCCAGGGGCGAGGTCATGCGCTACACTCCCTCTCCCTCTGGGAGAGGGTTGGGGTGAGGGGCTGTACCAGGCTCGTGCACGAAACCGCCGCCCCGGCCAAAACACCGGGACTTACAGCCCCGGCCAAAACACCCTGACCAGGACATCCGGACTAAGCCGGGACTTATAGCCGGCCGCAGGGGCGGCTGGAGCCCTTGTTGCTCCCCCGCCCCTGCGGTCTGCGGGGACGTGGGTCGGACTCGCTGACCATGCCAACCGCTCCCTCGACGTCCGCGGCGAGGGAGTGCGCTAGACTCGCTTCCCATCCCAATGGTCGATTTGTCTTGTGCACCACGCCGCCGAGGACGGCCGTAGGTCCTGCCCGCAGGGGGCGGCTGAGCGAGGGTGTGCGCCGGTCCCGCTGACATCATCGGGGGTGACCAGGAACCACAATCGGTCTGAAGGCCCCTACAATCCTTGCGTATCCCACCCATCCATGCACACCGCTCCCCCGCCTCACTACTCCCTCGCCCTTACAGGACCTACGGCCGTCCTCGGCGAGGGCTTGCACCGGACTCGCTGACCAGTTCCAGTGAACGGCTACTCCTGTCCATAGTGTGACACCGCCGACTCCTGTAGGCGTCGGCGGTGCATTCACGAACATCAAGAACGCAAGCTACAATGATGAGGAAAGTTCCACGTAAATGCGCTTGTTGATCTTCCCCTTGCTCTTATAATCGGCTATGCGCAACTTGCCAACTTCAGATGTATTGCGGACGTGCGTCCCCCCATCCGCCTGGAGATCTAACCCCTGGATATCCACCACGCGAACGAATTCGATCCCCTCGGGCAGCAGGTTGATTTTTGTGCGGATCAGGTCTGGGATCTCAAAGGCTTCCGCTCGGGGGAGAATGGATACCCTCACCGGGCGTGCGGCCTCTACTTCAGCGTTGATCGACTGCTCGATAATCTGGATAAATTCCTTGCTCAGGTTTTCAAATTCAAAATCCATCCGCCCATTGAGGGGTTCCATATCCCCACCCGTTACCTGGGCCCCATAATCACGGAAAACTACACCACACAATATGTGCATGGCTGTGTGTGTTCGCATCAAAGCATAACGGTGTTCCCAGTCGATGATCCCTTCTACACTGGATCCGATTTCAGGCAGGAGATCTTTGCCGCCGATCCAGTGTACGATCCGATCGCCCAATTTCTGTGTGCGGGTTACGGACAAACGACGATCCTCTGAGACCAGGAAACCCGTATCATACGGCTGACCGCCTCCCCCTGGGTAAAATGCAGTCTGGTCGAGTTCAATTTGGCGGTTGGTCGAGTCGATTGCTGTCACTCGCGCATTAAACCGGTTCTGGTAGCTGTCTGTGTGGTAAAGGAGCTGGGTAGACATATGCCTTTTTGGGGTCGAGCTGTTTGAAAATTTTCGGATACCTCAAGGATAGAGGTTATGGTTTTCCTTCATTTTGTGTGCGCCATTCTGGCGTAATATTGGGTGACCCGGTCGAAGATTCCAGGGCGGCCTTCAAATCCGCTCCATTGGAGACACGGATCACCGGTATTCCCCGCTCCGCAAGCGAGAGGGCGGTGTCCGAAGCGCCATCTACACCCCCAAACGTTTCTGCATTGATTAAAATTACGATTGGATGCATATTGCGTTGAGACAGGTCATCGGCAGCCAGTAGAACTCCAGGATGGGAGGATGGCGTAATCAAAATGACCGTGCTTCCTCGCGGCAGGTGGTTGACCTGGGATGAGGTCAACCCAAAAAGGGGCAGATCGCCCTGTCCCTGGAGAAAGGCCAGCGTGTCAAACATCTTGCTTAACTGACGCTCCCCTCGTTCGGCCGGCAGCACGGTATATACCTGTCCGGCACTGGCCATTCCGACCGCTCTTCCAAGCTGGATAAAATACAAACCGATCGAAGCCGCGATACTGACCGCGTAATCGAAGGTTGTGGGGGGTAGGGTGACCTCGTCCGGGCGATGGCGCCACAACCACAACCTGTCGCCTTTAAACTCTTTTTGTTCCTCAGGAAGTGCCGCTTGAACTGCCTTTTGTGCATCGATGAAGATCCATACGTCCGCCTGGGGATCTTGCTCGAAATCTTTTACCATCAACCGGTCACGCCTGGCTGTAGTCGGCCAATGGATGCGGTTGAGGGAATCGCCAGGGGTATACTCTCGGACACCCGCTGCATAAGGGGTGACTTCGAGTGTGCGGCGGTGGAGCGCGCGTCCGCCGGGCAAATATCCAGGAGGAGACGTGAACCGCTGCAGCTCAACAAGAAAGGGGGTCACCAACAGAGAGGCCTGTGTCTGTACCGCTACCCGCGTGGAAAACAGCCCAAATAAGTCTCCCGATTCGAGTACCGTCGGCCCGAGATTGAACAAACCACGCCGGGTCAGCCAGGTGTACGAGAGATAGGTGCGCTCCTGGTGTCCGCCTATCCAGGTTAAAACCCTCGATCCGGCTGTTCCAGGCAGACTGCTCTCATCGCGAACAACAACCCATAACCGGGGGAACCTGTTATTATTAGTAACCTCAAAGCGTTCCTCAAATATCTGGCCAACTTGTTGGCGAAATGTACGCGCCTGGCGGGTGACTCCGACACCTCGTAAAGACAAAAGCGTCCAGACATAACTGGTAGAGATGAGCAAGATCCACAAATAGATCAACCGGTAATAAATGGGTGAACCCCAGATGGCCGCGGCAAAGAGGCTGGCAACCAGCAGGATTAACACAACCCATAAATTGCGACGGACAATGATCAACTGCGGTCTCCTCGGGTTAAATCTCCCCCGGGTACGGCCAAATTATTCATTATTTCCTGTACGATCTTTTCGGAGCTGAGGTTGCGCAGACGAGCTGCCGGGCTGACCACCATCCGGTGGGCAAGGACCGGGACCGCCAGGGCTTTAATATCATCCGGAAGTACGTACGTGCGGCCGAGCATAGCAGCCCGCGCCTGGCCTGCCCGGTATAATCCCAGGCTGCCACGCGGGCTTGAACCCAGATAGATATCGCTGTGTTCGCGTGTCTGCCGGGTCAATTCGACGATATACCGGTTTACAGGAGGAGCCACATAGATTTCCTTTATGGCCTCCTGAATTTGTTGGAGTTCATCCAACTGCAGGACGGCTTGCAAGTCCAGGATAGGATGGCGCAGCCGTTGCTGCTCCAGAACCCGGATCTCATCGTTCATGGAGGGATATCCCAACCTGACCCGGAGAAGAAAACGATCTAGCTGTGCTTCAGGAAGCGGGAAGGTACCTTCATATTCGATTGGGTTTTGGGTTGCCATCACCATAAAGGGCTGCGCCAGCGTATGGGTGATCCCATCAACCGTAATCTGTCTCTCCTCCATGGCTTCGAGCAGAGCGGACTGGGTTTTGGGTGTTGCCCGGTTGATCTCATCTGCCAGGACAATCTGCGCCATCAAAGGACCCGGCCGGTATTCAAACTGGCGGGTTTCCTGGTTAAAAATTGATACACCAGTCACATCACTGGGTAACATATCCGGAGTGAATTGGATGCGGCTAAAGCTGCAGCCAAGTGATTTTGCCAGGCTGCGTGCCAGCATGGTTTTTCCAACACCGGGAACATCTTCGATTAGAAGATGACCCTGGCATAACAGCCCGATAATGATCATGTCAACAGATGCGCGTTTCCCAACGATCACCTTTTCCAGGTTTTCGGTCAAGCGCTCTGTAACTGGTTTGACTTCGATTGCAGTCATTTCCATGGTTTCGTAATCCTCGATTTGCATTATCTACATTTAGCCACCCTGGTTATACAATGGTGGTGAATAGGCCCAGAGATTGCTTAAGTTTACACTAACCCGCCGTCCTTTGGCAAATATCTGCGAAAGCTTATAAAACCAATGATAAGCCACAATATCGAGCTGATTGCTGCTCCAGAGTAAAAACTCCAGGGGTGGTATTCGATAGACACCCGGTGGCTGCCTGCTCCTACCCGGACCGCGCGGAAGAGGTAGTCTGCCTTAGATAAAGGTACCGGCTGGTTGTCAATCCGCGCGATCCATCCTGGATACCAGTTGTCAGCCTGAATAAGCCAGCCTTCACGCTCTGTATTCACCTCTAAGAGCACTCCGTCCGGCTCATCCGCTATGATGCGGATATCGGCCTGGGAAGGCGGTGCATCCGGGCAGGCAGTTGTGCCGGCGCCTTCCATGATCACCCGGTCCCTCCCAGGTTCGCGAGGTTCATGCTCATAGATACGGCTGGTAACCTGTTTCCAGATCTCCTCTTCTCCTAAATCAAATTGGACGCAGTCTGTCCAGCGGAAACGGGTTCCATCCTCGATTGGTTCAAAACGCACCCCATGAGAGGCCTTTGGATCAGAGATCTCCAAAACACCGACACCCATCCAGGGCAGCCATTCGGCCAGTTCAGTCGTGCTCAGGGTTGAGAGATAGCTCATCCAGCGGGTATACCGGGCAGGCATGAGCGGATCGTAAAGATTCGCGCTGGCCACGTTATCCAAAATATTCCCATTGGCCAGCAAAACCGCGCGCAAATTTTCTTCGGCTTCCCCGTTATGAAATGTCTCGACCTGGAAGAACCGTTGATACTTCTCGTATTCTTCATCCTGGGGCTTGATGAATAATCGCCCGCCCTTTGCCAGTTGGATGACCTGTTCTCTTGTGCCGGCAGGTTTACTGTACAGATCAAGTGAGATGCCCGGGTTTAAACCCCAGTTCGCCACGCATAAATCCAGGGCAATCCACGCCGCCACACTCCAGGCCCACCAACCGGCTGGTTTTTCCTCACTGGACCTGGGTGCCAGGAGAGAAAGAATTCCAGCCCCTAATCCCCACAACCCGGCCAGAGCAGTTGCACGAATAAATGTTGGGCGGATATCTCCCAATACGAGCCAGGCTGTACCTGCACCCAGCGTCACCGCGAAAGCCCCGGCTGTACCCAATCTTGTCCAGTACAACGCGCGTTTTTCCGGGCGCCTCCATTCGTCTGAACCTAACCCGGCCAGAAGCGCCAGGCAAAAGACTCCTAGAACGCTCCATCGGGTAGGCGCCTGGAACATATCGAACGTGGGGACAAACCTGTAGAAAAACGGGAAAACGGGCGTGAACCGTCCAAGCGCGAATAGAAAAGAGATAAAGGTCACCGCCAGGCAGAACTGTACCAGAAATTTCCGGTCATGTGGGAGAGTTTCTGAGGATTTATCCCGGCTCTTTCGCCTGTTAAAAATTGCAGCTGCAGTCAGGAGAAAGGGAAGCAAGCCAATATAAACTGCATCCTCCCAAAAATACACATTGAACCAATAATCACCCTGGGCTGGATTTCCGAACAGATCTGGCGCGAGCAGCGTCAAAAAACGCCACGGCCAAAAGGAAAAATTCATCGCATAATCAAAATCTACCGAAGCAGCCCGTTGGGATTGAAGCAGGTATTCAGCAGTAGGAATAAGCTGGACCGCCGCAAGCAGCGCGGCCAGGACCCCGCCTGCACCCAGCGCCAGCAGGCTTCGGCCGGCCGCCTTTACACCGCCCGTTCGGATCGACCAGGCGGATACCCACAATACCGCAAGAACGATCGTATACCAGGTGATCTGGGCATGCCCGGCCAGCAGCTGGAGCGACAAACACACCAAAAAAGGCAGCCCTGAGCGGAGTGCGGATCTCCATCCCGGCCAATTTCCACCCTGGAAGCTGGTGCGGACGATATCTGCGCTGTAGATGACCCATGGAAGCCAGGCAGCTGCCGCGTTGATGCTCAGGAAACTGGCCCGTGAAACGAGGTAGCTGGACAGGCCAAAAGCCAGGCCGCTGACGCATTGAGCCAGCGAACCGTAACCTATCCTGCGGGTCAATAGGGCTGTTCCGAAACCTGCCCAGGCCAGGTGGATTACTACCAGTACCGTTTGGCCCCAGGCGTGTCCCGCGACACCGCCGAGTATTTGAAAGAACCATAACAACCAGTTGGGTGGATAGAAAATTGCCGATTGGTAATTGGCCACCAGGGGCGCCCCCATACCTACCCAGGGATTCCATAAGGGAAGGTGGCCTTCCGTGATTGCTTTCCAGGCCCAACTCCGCCAGGGGACAAATTGCAAGAACGGAGTGCCCCAATAGAGGGCCTGGCCTGCCAGCATAATTTTCGAGAACAGCGCCAGGGGCGCCAGGATTAAAGGGATCCAGATCGGTGGAAAATCGGCCAGAACACCTCGAACTCTTTTATGAGGGATCATCCTGCCTCGGAATCCTTTTTAATGATCATATAGGCAAAAATTCCCAGGCAAGCCAGGAAGGATAGGAATGCTCCAAGCAGAATCGATTGGGGTCTGAACGTAAATTCTACCCGGTGAAACCCTGGGTCGAGTTTAACCGATCGGAATATGCCGGATATTTTTTCAATTTTTCCCGGCTGACCATCGACATGGACTTCCCATCCAGGATAATCCATTTCCGATAAAACTAACCATCCGGGGCCTTGCGGCTGCAGCAGGACTCGGTTGGGCTGCCATACAAGGATCTGAGCGGGACGAGTGATGGTACTAACAACATTCCCGGTCGACTGGATCCACGCGCGCGGGTAAAAAAATTCATTTTCATAAATCCGCGTCTCCCCAAAACGAGCCATTAACTCTAAACCTGACCGGTTTACTTCGAATTCAGATATGACATAACGCACGTTCAACCAGCCTAATCGCATCGGGTCGGGAGAAAAATACCGGTTATCTGTCTTTGGCTCCCCGTTTGAAAAAGCGGGCACGGTCACGCTGTAGACCGGATTAGGTACGCCGCTTGCATCCACCATGAAGTCCGCGTAAGCAGCTAATTGCATCGGGTCTACCCCATCCGTGGACTGAAGACCATAAATTACACCGACCTGTTGGGGTATGCTGTACGAGGGAGAGTACACACGAAATAGACCGGGTTGGATTTTTATATAGGCCGCTGCTTGACCAGCTTCCCCATACACCTGGCTTACCGATCTTGGCTCAAATGAGAGCCGGCTCAGGACCGCGGGTTCAATCAGAACGGCCAACATCATCCCCACCCAGAAGACCCTGGGGGATATTTTTGACCACATCCGCAGCAAAACCAGGGTGACCGTCACGACAGCCCATGCCGTGCTCCAAACGCCGGGGAAAGGCAGGCTGCCTTTCTGCCACCACACTGCTGCGGTTAGCAGCACCAGCAGTTCCAGGATTATGATCAAAAACAGTATTGGACGCAAACGACCGATTCTGAATTCGGCGGGGGATGAGCTGAGCAGTCCGTCGACCGCGTAAGCTGCCACGACGGCGATGGAAATCCCAACCACAAAAATTGCCCTGGGTGGTACCCGCAGAAGGTTAAGTATGGGTAAACGGGTAATAAGTTCCAAACCAGGGATGGATGAGCCTAAAGAATAAATCATTGCGATCGCTGAGACAGCTATCCAAAAACGTACTCTTTGGATTAGTTTTACGGAGGTGATCCCCAACACCATGAAGATCATTCCGACTGCGGTTGGATAAATAATCCATTCCGCGTACCCGCCGGGATCGGGCACCAGCAGCCCCAACAATCGTTCAGGGGGTAAAGAGAGAGACAAAGCCTCTGAAGAAGATAGGGATGCCCGCGTAGACAACCTCACATATTCGAGCATGGGAGTTAGAAATGGGGCGGCAAGCAAACCGGCCAGGAGGATCACCCCTACCACCCTCCCTAACCCACCCATCATCCAGGTTATTAGGACACGCAGCCTGCTGTAGTTCTCTGACCAGGAAACATCCTTGGAACGTTGAGCGAATTGATAAGCGGCCCAGAACAGGGCAGCTACGGCCGCCCATCGCACATCTGCGGCCAGATGGATTGCCAAAATTGCCGCCGGTGCGACAATCCAAAATTTAGAAGATTTCTTGAGGCTGTGCTGCCTCTCCGCGAACAACAGCCAGGGTGTCCAACAAACACTATAGATCAGTGACACATGGCCGGCGGCCATATGCGCCCAAATTTTTTGCATCCCCTCGAATAGGAGACCTCCAACCACAGCCCCAGATGAAGACAATCCCTCTGAACGGAGCCAGACATACATCCCAATCCCGGCCCATAAAAGGTGCCCCAAAAAATTCAAATTGAACCCTAACGGACCAGGTTGAAGGCTGTTCAACCAGGCGGGAGGGTACCACAGCCCGGATAAGGGGTTCGCGAGGAAAGGATACCCGCTTAATATTGTGGGGGACCAGAAGGGAACCTGCTGGGTAGTCGCCAGAGCCTGGTGAAGAAAGAATGCATTGGGGAAATGACTGATCACCAGATCTGAGTACAGCGAACCCGGTTGAAATATGAAGTCACCCAGGTATGGGATCAGGATGAGCAGCGGGAGAAATAGGAGCCACCACATAGTTTGTCAGTCAGCACACCGGCTCAGGGTGAAATTTGATATAAAGTAACATCGTCCGATTGAAATGCGATGGGCAAATCTAAACCGGTCGCCCTTCCAACCAGTGAACGCTCACGAGGGCCCCATAGGACATAATCGACCTGTCTCCCCACGGCGGGATGCGTTCCTACATTCTGTGACAGCTTCCGGAGCGTGTCCTCTACCCAGGCCTGCTCGGACGATGCATGCACGGTTTCGTATGGATGTCCATAGAAAACCCTTCGCCCTGTGTGGGCAGGAACGAACATACCCATCTCGGGCGAAGCCAGGATGCGAGCCTGGTCAGGTGTGTTTTTTTGGATCCAGGTCAGCATCTCTTTTTCGCCACGGCTGAGGTAAATCCTGGAGTCGTGGGTAAGCCCGGCGTAAACCCCAATCAAGAGGATTAGAACCGTTGTCGGTAATGAGAGACCAATAACCGCTGCAGCCGCCCGCCTGAAAGCTGCTGACCCGGAATTGACCAGGGCAGCTAATCCTTGCGCCGCCAGGCCGGCCAGAGGAATAAACAAGCCTAACATAAAACGGCGCTGTAAACTGAATGGCAAATAGATCAGTACCAGCCCAAGGATCATCCACACCATCAGCTGGGTATCTGCGGTAATCTTTTTTCGGATGACCAGGACTAGCGTGATAACAGCCAGTAACAAAGCCGGAGAAAATGAGAACAGCAGGTCAAACACAGTCGGGCTGGGTGTCTGGTTTTGGAGGTTCCAATTGGCCAGAAAGGGGTCCGTTCGAACCAGGCTAAATTGGTAGGCCAGGATGGGAATGCCTCCAAGTAAAACCGCGGATATTGCCTTCCAATGGATTTCACGCCGGCGCAAGAATTCCCACGTGGCTGTCCCTCCCAATACGACTGCCACGAGGATAACCCCGAATGGCTGGATTAATCCCAAAAATAACCCAGCCAGGATCAGGCAGAGAGCACGGACCCAGGTTATGGTTTGCCGGGAGATAGAAAGCGCCCACAAGATGATCGCCAGGGAAAGCGGAAAATGCGGATTGGCGTAAACAGAGAGGATTGGATAAGCCTCCGCTACCCACGAATCGGAAGGAAAAATGCCAAACAGGATGGCCAACCACCCCAGACCTGTCCCAAGAGACGCCAATCCAAATGCCAGGGAAAACTGGCCCCGGTCTGTAAATATTGTTGAAAAATAACGGGAAAGGGAAAAACCCAGAAAGATGGCGGCTGTGATGCGAGCCGCATGGAAAACAAGCACAAGAGATAAACCGGTCAAACGTGCCAGGTGCCCAAGAGCGATATAGAAGATAAATAGATAGCTTCCGCTGCCGATATCCGCAGTGTAAGGTAAGGTAAACGTCCAATCCCCTCTCCAGCCTTCATACATCTTTGCCAGGTACGAATTACCATCCAATGGGTTAAATAGTATCCCATTAAAATAATGCTCCGGACCGGCAGCCAGGGCGGCAAAGCCATACGGGAGAATTGTAATTACCACGACAAGGAAAATGATCCAGCCTGTTCGGATGTGCTTCATAGATGGACCTTTTCGAAGTATACTTGAGAATAATTGAACTGGCAATCAAACCGCCTTGACTTGTCCACCCTACATTCAACCTCTATAATGATCCTATGAGCCAGGTTCTTCACCTATACCGATTACAAAAAATCGACAGCCAAAGAGACCAGGTCCTGGCGCGCTTGAATGCCATAGAACGGGCTCTCGAAGAAGACGAAAGTCTTCGGAATGCTCGCTCCGCGAAAGCGGCTGCCGAGCAATCGCTTCTCAAGGCAGACAGTGATTTGCACCAGGCGGAGGAAGCCGTTAAGAATCAACGGATCAAGATCGAGCTCAACGAAGCTTCCCTCTATGGCGGGAAAGTGCACAACCCGAAAGAGCTGCAGGATTTACAGAATGAAGTTGCCTCACTAAAACGGTATCTCGCCACTCTGGAAGACCGGCAGCTGGATGCTATGTTGGTGTATGAAGAGATCGAATCACAACATAAAGCCGGTATTACTGCATTAGCCCAGGCAGAAGCCCAGGTTTTAAGACAGCATACCAGCTTGCTGACTGAAAAGGAACATCTACTTCACGATCTAATCAGGATCGAAGCCGAGCGGAGTGTCGCTGCCAGCCCGATCCCTGTGCCATTATTAACTCGTTACGATCAATTACGCGTACAGAAAAAGGGAATTGCCATCACCACAATCGACGACGAAGCCTGTTCGGTCTGTGGTTCGGAACTAACTCCAGCCGAGCGCCAGGCTGCCCGCTCTCACACGCAAATCAGCCAATGCCCATCTTGTGGGCGAATCATCTATGCAGGATAGACCATGCCAGGATTTCTACGCAACCTACGCATTGATGCCCTCTCTTTCTGGATCGGTTTCCTGGTCGCTACACTTCTCTGGTATTTCTTACGAAACCTGCGAGGATACTGGCCGCGTTTCCGAGAATATCTAAAAGAACGTTCAGAAGCGATCAAACAAAGAAATAGCTCCGGGTTGGAAGACCGCCTGAGGAAAGAAGTCCTGCGCAAAGCCCAATCGATGCATCTGGCCTGGATGCTAAGTCCTCTGGATGAACTCCTGGTCGAACCCCGCTTATTAGCACCCCCACCCCGCATTGAACCTGGGGGCATGCTTCCCCCGGAGGAGATCCTCTCCTATGCGGTCTCTTACCTGCCCGATTGGCCGGAGCTGCCTGCCAGATCTCGAGAAACCACAGTCAGCCTGGTTGAGGCAGTCCAAACCAACATCCCAATCGCGGTGGTTGGTCATCCTGGCAGCGGAAAGACCGTCGCCCTCGCTCATCTGGCATCCTTGATTGCGCGCCGAGATCGACAGGCGGGTGAACTGGCTGACCTGTTCCCTGCCTTGCTGCATGTCGCCGATTTAACCCTCCCAGAAAAAGAAACCGATGACCCGCTCAACGCAATCATCTCGGTGATGACCGCCATGGCCCCGGTCTATCTGCTGCCCCAAACGCCCGGTTTTATCCGGACTGCCTTTAAAACCGGGAAGGCCATCCTTCTCATCGATGGGATCGATGATCTGACGACCGGCCAGTTGAAACTGATTACACCCTATTTGCAGCAGTTCCATAAGGAATATCCTGCGGTGCGGATGGTGGTGACCGCTTCCCTGGATTATCTCGACGGGTTGTCTGACCTGGGATTTGTTCCTCTTCCCCTGGCAGGCTGGTCAGATATCCAGTTCTCAAGTTTCCTCAAGCGTTGGGAGACGCTCTGGATGACGGTCATCCTCCCGGAGGTACTCCACCAGGATCCCAAAGAGGCTGTAGATCCGGTGCTCCTCAACTACTGGTTGATCTCGGAAAGCGCATTCTTCTCGCCCTTGGAAATGACCCTCAAAACCTGGGCGGCTTATGCAGGAGACTCGCGCGGTCCCCGTGCAGTCGATGCGATCGAAGCGTATTTACGCCGGTTATCGCCGGATCCTAAGGCCAGGCCTGCTCTCGAGAAACTTGCCATCCAAATGGCTATGACCGGCCAACCCGTGATCGATCGAGGAAACGCCGGGGCATTGGTCGCAGAGTTCGAACCTGCAGAGGTTGTTACAGAGCCTTCAGATACAACCCTCCCTCCTACCAGCACTGAGGATAGACCACCTTCGCAGGCCAAAGATGCGAAAAAAGGTCCGGCCATCCAACGGATCTTGCCCGGTCTTATCGGAAGTGGTCTATTAATCGAACATTTAGAAGACCGATTAACTTTCGTCCATCCGGTTGTTGCCGGCTATCTGGCCGGTCGATCCCTGTCTACCTCGGCGAATTTGCCTGTTTTGATGGCACAGCCTTCCTGGTCGGGTCGGTCCCTGGCATTGCATTATCATGCCAGTCAGGAGGATGCTACCGGCGCTTTGACTGCACTGCTTCAAGACAGCGAGGAACCGCTCTACCATGGAGTATTCGCAGCAGCCCGCTGGTTAAAAGAAGCCCCAGCCTCTGCGGGCTGGAGATCGATTCTCATGCGACGCCTGGCTGAAATTATCCAAAAAGAGACGATGCCAATGTCCGTCCGCCAGCGTGCGCTGGCCGGTTTGGTTATTTCCGCGGATCCAAGCATTGTGGTCTTGTTCAGGCAGATCATCCAAACCAGAAGCCAGAACCTGCGCCAGTTGGGCGCCCTGGGTCTCGGTCTCGTCCAGGAAACCAAATCGATCCCCGACCTGATCGCCCTGTTAACCGATCTTACCCCCCAGGTCCGGTACGCGGCTTGCCTGGCCTTGATGATGCTCTGCCCTGCCCGGGCTGCCATTGATGCACTAACCAACGCCTTGTCCCATGGGGATGAAGATTTAAGACGCGCCGCCGCCGAATCTCTAGCCAGAATCCCTTCGATCGGACACCCAATCCTCAAGAAACTGTCCACCTCTGAAGACCTTCTGGTGCGGCGCGCCATCGTCTATGGGTTGATCCACATCGATCAACCCTGGGCGGTTGAGATACTGGAGAAGATGACCATCGAAGATGGGCAGTGGGTGGTGCGGAATGCAGCTTCACAGGCAATGGAAGTCTTACAACACCGCAGCCTGCGATTGCCGCGCATTTTGCCCCCACCCTATGAAAGCCCCTGGCTGATCACGTTTGCCGGGAAATTGGGGACTGGCATCTCACACGGGGACCCTGCCACGGATCTGATTCTGAAAGCATTAAAGACTGGTAATGAAGAGGAGCGGATTGCTTCGCTCAGCTATTTATCCCGCCTGGACGATCCAGCCGTGATGGCCGCGATCATTGGCGCACTATACACTGACATCGATCCAGTCCGAGAGACCGCCTATGAAGCCCTGGCATCTATGGCTGCCAGGGGACTGCCGATCCTATCCCCCAGCAAGGCGGGTATCAAGGTAGGCTAAAAAGCAATCTACTTTAAGATCACAGAACCCCGAGAAGTAATTCGGGGTTCTGTATGTTCCTTTTTATTGAATGGGTAATCTGAGCTCAAAGGCTACTTTGCCAGGTGAGTAATAATTTTTTTATGAACGGTACCTGTATCCAGATCCGTGATGGTAATTAATTTGTCGCGGCCGGTGAGCCCGGCAACGATGTCGATGCGGGTGGGGGCAACTTCCAGGATCTCGCTCAAGAAACGGATCAAAGCCTCGTTCGCTTTTCCTTCAACGGGTGGCGCGGTCAAGCGAATTTTCACCGTCCCATCATCCAGGATATCGGAGATTTCATTACGGCTGGACCGGGGGGTGATCCTGACCGTTAGAGCGGCGCCAGCCTGTCCATCATGAAGGTGAAATTTTCTGGTTGACATAGACTAAAGAAGTGAGATCAGTAAACTCCGGATCAAAGCTGCCAGGATCTGGATGAGGATGAGCAGTATCAAGGGGCTTAAATCCAGACCCCCAATCGGTCGAACGAACCTGCGGATAGGAGAATAGAGCGGATTCAGGAAGCGGCCCATCGTTTCTCGAACCGGATGATACGGAGACATAAAAAAAGAAAGGACTGCATCCGCGATGATCACCAAAATCAGGATGCGTGAAATGATATCGACGAGCTGGATGAGAAAAATGATCATTGCTTGGTCCTTTGATTATATCCTTTCCAGAAAAAAAGTGTTAAATAATTACATTCTTGATAGACGAGGTCCAAGGATTGCCTGGCCCACCCGCACCAGGGTTGCCTGTTCTTCCACCGCGATCTCAAAATCCGCGCTGGTACCCATAGACAGCTCATCCCAATCCACATGGGGATAGCGGTTGGATAAAAATTGTTGCATTTGTCTGAGCTGACTAAAATAGGGGCGCGATTCTTCTGGATCAAGGCCCAATGGGGGCATGGTCATTAGTCCACTTACCCTCAGATGAGACAGGGACAGGATTTCTTCCAGGTCAGGAGATAGGCCGGGCCAGTTGTTTGGGTTACTGGCATCCCAACCCGATTTACTCTCTTCTCCACCCAGGTTGAATTCCAAGAGTACGGGCAAAGTTCGGTTCAATTCCCGGCAGTGACTGTCTACTATACGCGCCAGTTTCAAACTATCCAGAGAATGCATCCAATCGAAATGCGCGCAAACCAGGCGCGCTTTTCGACTTTGCACATGTCCGATCATGTGCCATTCAACCCCTGCCTGGTGCCCCAAAGCCTCAATTTTTGGCACAGCCTGTTCGGCATAATTCTCCCCCAGAAACCGAGCCCCCGCCTGAATGGCTGATCGAACGACTTCGATGGGTTGGGCTTTAGTAACCACCACCAGTTTGATCCGGTTTTCATCCCTTCCCGCCCGGGCAGCAGCATGCCGGATCTTTTCCTGGACTGCCTCAAGATTCCGTTTTACGCGGATGATTTCATCATTTATGCCGCTTAAGTTGGTTTCCACCCGTTTCCCCCCTTCAACGCGACAATGGCTCCAAAACGACCGGTTTGACCTTTTTCTCCACGGTGAGAATACCAATCCTCCGGGTGGGCGGCTGTGCAAAGCCCAGAAATTTCAATCTTGCGGACCCCCGCCTGTTCGAGGGTTAACCGGTTAGCTTCCCATAAATTGAAATGCGTTTCGGATCCTCGTTTTTGGATGAGGAGGTTGGCGTCCGAACCAAACGACCTGTGGACCGCTTCCACCACCTCAGGCCCAACCGGGTAATGATCCACGCAAATCGAAGGACCGATCCCGGCCAGGATGTTTTCCGGTTTACTGCTATACCTGGCCTGCATGGATTGGACGGCGACTTCAGCAACCCGTTTTACAGTCCCCTGCCAGCCAGCATGAGCCATGCCAACCACCCGTCGCACCGGGTCGACAAAAAGAATTGGTACGCAGTCGGCAAAGCGCATCATCAATGTGATCTCTTCCCGATCCGTGAAAATTATATCTGCTTTCTGGTGAGGAGCGTCCAGACGGCGAGGAGTATCTGCGCAGACGACATCCGCGCTGTGTACCTGCCAGACATCAAAAATTGATTCGACAGGCCTGCCCATACTCTCAAAACACCTGCGCCGGTTCTCGATTACATTGGTGCGCTCATCACCGACCGTCCCACCCAGGTTGAGCGATTTCCAGGGTTCCGGGCTGACACCCCCTTTGCGAGTAAACAAAGCCTGAAGTACACCAGTGTCCTGTAAAGAAGGAAACTGATAATAACGGATCGTCTCAAAATTTTGAAAATGCATGATCGTCTGGTTTACCCGCGGATCGTTGGCTGAGATTCATGGCTGACCACAGCTATTTTCCGCGCCAGGAGCTGGCGAGTTTCCAACATGGTTTGTTCCACGAATGGATATCCATACCAGGCAGTTGTCAGCCCAAAAAACGCACCGGTGAGCGTGCGCAGCAGAGGTGTGCTCTCTCGGATTGGCAGCCACGCCACCACGGGCAGTGTTGACAGGCCAGGAAGCTGAGAAAAACCATCCAGACCGATTGGGGCAATCCCTACCAGCAGCCAGAAATACCAGGGCAGAGATTTAAGCCTTCTCCCGGTTAGAGCGAAAAGCAAACCAAACAAAAAAATTGAACCGTAGATAGCGATATCGCGCTGGCAAAAGGCTACCTTATACCCCACCGTTTCATTCCCGATAAAACTTCTCGCAAAAGCCACATCCTGGGAATTCTGTAAAATGGTCTGCTCGTAAGGCGCCAGCCCGGAAACATCTGCCAGCGCTCGAGGATAGGCGGGTTGTTCACCAAACAAGAACCAGGAGCGGAAAGCGAACTGGTGGCATAGAGGGCTGTAGATGGTGTATATTACCCGGGCCGGAATATTGGCGCCCATTTTCATAAATACCGGGGCCAGGAAGGGTAAACCCGCATAGATCAGGAAGAACAGGTTAAAGACTACCATGTAGTGGTTCGAAAACCAATAAGAAAACCGGTCTGCCCCGGTCACAGTGTGACCGCGTTGTAAGCGGGACTGATAGCCCGTATCGCCAACGCGTTCCAGATGTTGGTGGCGGTCTTGAGCCGCTCCCAAGGCTACCTGGAGATCCTGTTTCGAAAACGGGTGCTTTAGTTTGTAGGGTCCTACCTGGACAGTCGGAACCTGTCCGTCGATCAATTCATTCAAATTTGGATCCGACTCGACATCCAACACAACCAGTTGGTGCGGTACAACGCTTTGCAGGTCATTCAAAGCAAGGGCTACCTGGTCGCATTCTACACAGGCAGGCTTGCGATACAATGTAACAGTGATCACTGAGGTATACCCACTTTCTCCAATTGTGCAGCCAGGGAAGATTCGCTCAATATGCCAATTTGTACACCCCGAACGACCCCATTCGGGTCGATAAAATAGGTTGTCGGGTATGCATTGATCAAGTATAACCCGGTTGCCCGTCCGACAGGATCCAAGAGGATTGGAAAGGTGATTTCATATTGCTCGATAAAATCTCTTACAACCCGGGCCGGCTCGCCATCGTTTACCCCTAAGACGACCAGCTGTCCGGCATATTCCTCAGAAGCCTGGACCAACATCGGCATCTCTTCTTTACAGGGCTCACACCAGGTGGCCCAGAAATTTACCAGGACGGCTTTTCCCCTGAACTGGCTTACGCTGACCAGGTTTGATTGCAGGTCTTCCAGCTCGAAATCGGGAGCTGCTATACCCGTGACCGGCGCCTTCTGCTGATTCGGGGTGCCTCTCGAGAATCCCCAGAGGATCAGCGCACCCAGAAAAAGCCCCACCCCAAGTCCAATCAGGAGCAGGCTAAACAGTTTAAATCTCACAGCCCACCCCTTATAGACCTGTATCGATGAAGAAACCAGGGAATAATTGGGCGATCTGTTCGTAAGTACCCAGGAACAACATCACCCCAACCACCATCAGAAGCACCCCCATGGCTACTTCCACGTAATGCATGGTCTTCTTGTATCGCCGCAGGGTCGCGGTGACCCAGCCAATCCCCATGGCCGCGATCAGGAAAGGAATAGCCAGGCCGGCAGAATAAGCAGAGAGCAGTTTTACTCCATCCGAAACCGAGCCGCCGTTGAACGCCAGGGTGAGGATTGCTCCCAGGACAGGTCCCACGCAGGGAGACCAACCGGCCGAGAAGAATACTCCCATCAGTACGGATGAGACGTAACCCTGGTTGTGTTCGCTTGAGTTCTGGGGACGCAAATCATAATCGAGGAAAGGGATGCGTATCAATCCGGTCATGTGCAGCCCAAAAATGATTACTATGATCCCGCCAATTTTCGCCAGCCAGGTGCGCAGATCGTAAAGCAAGCCACCCAGAGCGGACACTGCAACACCCAGGATCACAAAAACAATGCTAAACCCCAGCACAAAAGCCAGCCCGTGGCTGAAAGTACTCCAGCGATTGATGGATTGGGTCTGATCACCGGTTTGAGCAGCCAGAGCACGCCCGCTGAGGTAACCAATGTAGGCGGGTACTAATGAAAAGACGCACGGGGACAGGAATGAGGCCAGCCCGGCCAGAAATGCCAACCCAACCGTAACAGTCATCAATAAACCTCTCGTTGCTCAAACGTCTCGTTTATGCTTCGACGACATTGATCATTGTCGTGCCTGAGTATCCTTGAATGGTGCGTGTGCCTGGGGTGTAATCGACGGATGGCAAACTCCAACAAAATATCCAGCGCGCATCCGCCGGTGCAACGTTTACACATCCTCTGGAATTTTCTTCTCCAAAAATATTATGCCAGTGGGTCGAATGAATGGCCTGGCCATCCTTGAAGAAATAAGAAGCCCAACCGACACCCGGAATATCCCAACCTCCCCCCGCATTACCACTCATCTGGACGGAAATATATTTTCCCCAGATCGGGAAATTTCCCAATGGGGTCAAATATTTGTCTCTTTCGATCCCAGAGGGATTCAAACCACTCGATACGCGGCAGTAATATACTTCCCGGTTTCCCTCGAAACAGGAAAGGGACTGGTCATCTAATCTCACGACGACGTGTTTTTCCTCTGCTTCAGGGTGGATCGGGGTAAATTCGTCCGGGGCAATCGGGCGGAATGCCTCGGCTGGAGCCCAAAACAGATCGCCCGGGTTGCCATATTTCTCATTTACCCTTAAGAGCGTGCCGTTATTTTCGGATTGTTTTACATCATCGATCCACAGGATCTGACTGTAATAGAATTTGGGCGGGATATTCCGTTGGGTGTAGTAATTCAGCCAGGGTGCAACCGGCTGCCGGTTGATCAACTCCACATCCACCATGGGCACAGTTACTTCAGCCCAAAAACCCTCTCCCAAATTTTCTTTCGCCCAGGCGGCCGTTTCCGGGTTGGGGCGATTTTTCACGGGTTGAACCACGGGAGACCAGATATACCCGTCCGGGGTTTCGATCCAACGCCGGCTGCGGTGCCAGGTATGCTGTCCGCCGATCACCTCGCGCAGTCTTTCTACAACGTCATCTCCCTTGAGTGTGGCAATCGTATTGCTTTCATCGCTCGGGCGGGTCTTGAGTTCCAGTGGCTCCCACACAACCCCTTCGCAGACACGTCCCAGATGGTCGCTTTGAGGAAATTCTTGGTTATACGCACTGGCGTTTAGCCAGGGTTGGATTGTGAAGGCTCCTACTCCAAAGCCAGCCATCTTCAGAAAATCTCGCCGGGTGATTACGTCTAGTCGCCTCATTGCGCTAAAGATACTCTCAAAAGACCGAAATGTCAACGGATCGTTTCTGGCCGGTCCAAAAAGACCCGGCTGGCCAGCTCGCCCTGGGTTATCAGCCCGCGAACCTTTTCGATTTCCGGGCCCCACCAGGCATCTCCGGGTTGGTAGGGAACCTCGGCGCGGATGCGCTTGTAGGCTTCTTCGACACCGCCCCCCAAACGGGCCTCTGGCATCAACCGCATGCGTAGATCGATGGCGCGGGCTGCCGTATAGATCTCGATGGCAAGCACATGCGCGGTGTTGTCCAGGATCTGGCGGGCATGGCGGGCAGCCGTCATGGCATTGGCATTATGGTCTTCCTGCTCCCCGGAGGTGGGTAAAGAATGCACCGAATCGGGATGCGCCAGGGTCTGGTTTTCCAGGACCAGGGATGCAGCTGTGTACTGCGGCATCATCAAACCTGAGTTTAAGCCTGCCGCTTCTGGAGTGTCTACCAACATGGGCGGCAGTCCGCTGTTCAGCTTGCCATCCGTGAGCCGGAAAGTACGTCGCTCAGAGATCGCGGCAACTTCAGCAAATGCAATCCCCAGGTAATCCATCACCAGCCCTACC
>Ga0105104_10000401_pt1 | contig 32932 bp, 19 predicted proteins | sample PPLLaktember2015_3_FD_87034 | JGI IMG/M metagenome (GOLD analysis project Ga0105104, IMG submission 87034) | Freshwater sediment microbial communities from Prairie Pothole Lake near Jamestown, North Dakota, USA - PPLs Lake P7 Core (6) Depth... | ecosystem: Environmental > Aquatic > Freshwater >... | reverse complement strand
CCTAAAAAGCTCATCGATGGGCGTTTGGATTCAGTTTTATGCCTTTTTTGCAAGCGTTGAACCTTTTTTCTGCAATCGAATGCGAATTCTTGAAATTTTGTAATCCCCACGACAAAATCATGCAAAATTTCTTCAGCGATGCGGCTTTTTTGTGCTTTTGAATGCAAATTCTTAAAATTTTGTATCCCCCATTACAACGATGAGGTTTTTTTGTGCAATTGAGAGAAAAAAAAGCCCATCGATAGCCACTTTGCCTGCAAACAGGGTGCTTTTTTGGCTGTCCTCTTTATCCAAATTAGGCTCAACATGGGGTTCCAGGGGGCACCGACACGCACCGACACGCACCGACACGTCCCCTTTGCGTATAAAATCACTTTTCAAAACAAGAACTTCAAACGCATCGCACTATGCGCCCATTACGATACCACTATCGATACCCCCGGGGCATCGGACAACGGCTCGGGACTATCTGTTTTATTAGGCTTAGCCGATTTTTTGTCGAAAAAAGAACTGGATTGCAGCCTGGAATTTATCGCTTTTAGCGCGGAAGAATACTACGGCATGTGCGACGAAATCTATATTCGACACTGCGGGGACCAACTCCCTTATATCATCGCGGCCATCAATATGGACGGCATCGGACAAAAACTGGGTACCACCACGGTTACCGTGGCAAAAGGCTCGGAGCCGTTCCGTATCGCCGTAAAAGAGCAAGTAAAACGCTACCCGGGTATTTTATGCGTCCCCCCCATCGCTTTGAGCTCCAAAGGCGTCCCCAACCTGGCCCACTCTCACTGGGACTCCATCGAATGGATCAGCGAAACCAAACTAATGGAAGCCGCTTCCATTATTATCGATATTATCGAAGAACTAACCCATTATTAAATAAAAAATTTTAAATCCTGCTTCCAACGAAAATTAAAAAAAATTTTCTTCTCCATATTGCATTTTTTTTTTCAATTGATTAATATTGAAGGGAAAAAATTTATAGGAGGCAATTATGGGTGATAAAGTAAAGGCCAGGATTGGTCATCTGAACATTACCGATCATTTAATCCTGGGTATAACCAAACACCGACTGGATCAAAAACAAGAAACCTTTAAGTACCTGGACCTGGAAACCGTTCCTCTCATGGGATGGCCCGACCTGGTTAATCAATTGGAATCGGATCTGGATGGGGCCTTTATATTAGCCCCCAGCGCCATGGATTTATTCAAATCCGGTGTACCCATCCGCCTTGTTTTGCTGGGACATAAAACCGGTTCCATATTTATTAAACGGAGCGGTGCCGGTATTGAGAAAATACAGGACTTCAAAGGCCAAACCATCATCATCCCTTATCAATTATCGATCCATCACATGCTGATCCACCGTCTGTTGACGGAAGGAGGTTTAACTCCCGGAAAAGACGTGATGTTCGAAACCCTGGCTCCCAGCCAGATGCCGCTAGCCCTCGAATATGGCGAAGAAGATAACCTGGGAGGCTTTATCGTCGCGGAACCCTTCGGCTCTGTCTCGATTAAAGCCGGACACGGCGAAGTGTTCAGCCTGTCCAAAGACTTATGGCCAAAACATCCCTGCTGCGTATTTGTCATTAAAGAGAATTTTATCGACAACCATCCCGACTGCGTCCAGGAATTGGTTAACAGCCTTGTTAAATCAGGACAAATGGCAAAAACCAATGTGGATGAAGTTGCAGCCATCGGGGCGACTTTCCTTAGCCAGGATAAAGAGCTAATCAAAGGAATCTTAACAGAACCCAAAGACCGCATCATCACCGATGACTTACTGCCCATTCCCGATGATTTTGACAAAATCCAAAATTACATGACGGCAAAAATGGGAGTTCTGAAAGCCAAGATCGACCTGGAAAAATTTATCGATCTGCGATTTGCTAAAGAAGCCATAAGATAAACTTACCTTCCGGCGGCCACAAAAAAACGAATTAAATCGATCTTTTGTGGCTGCTAGCGAAGGAAGGATTTATTTCAATGATTATCGAAGAAATTGTCCAGCGACATTCTATACGCCAATACTCTGGTAAACCTGTCGAAAAAGAAAAACTGCAGCGCATCATGGAAGCGGGCCGGTTAGCTCCCACCGCCCGCAATGCCCAACAATGGAAAATAATTATCATCGAAGACCCTGAATTGAAAAACGCCCTGGTAGACAGCGCCTCCAATCATCAACCCTTCTTGAAACAAGCCCCCGTTTTATTGGTGGCTTGCGGGCTAAACCCCGATTATATCATGAGGTGCGGCCATCCCTCCTTCCTGGTGGACCTGGCTATCGTACTGGATCATATTTCCCTGCAAGCGGTCCGGGAAGGCCTCGGAACCTGTTGGATCGGCTCCTTCTACGAGGAACCGGTAAAAAAACTACTGAAAATCCCCCCCGAAACCCGAATCGTCCAGATCATGAGCCTGGGCTACCCCGCTTTCATCCCTAATCCCACTCCTCGAAAACCGGTGGATCAATTTTTCACCCACAATACGTGGTGATGCATAAACATCGAAGCGTTTCGCAACTCTTCTCCCTAAGCTCTTTTTTTATCATTTTATTTTTATCCCTCTTCATGTCGGGGATATTTGTGACCAACCGCTACATCAACCTGAGAAAAGATTTGAAAAATATTGAAGCACAATACTTCCACGAACATACCCTGATGGTGAAAAAAAATGTAGACGAGTTGATCGAATACATCGATTATAGACAGTCACAAGGCGGTATGGCACTAAAAGAAGAACTCAAAAATAGGGTTGAAACCGCCTACTCCATCGCCATGAGTTCTTACCGATGGGGGAAAAAAAATAACAAAAGCAATTCGGAAATCAAACAGGTTATCATAGAAAATCTCCGACCACTCCGCTTCCTGGATAACCGGGGACAATACTTTATCGCCGATATTAACGGGAAACCCGTTTTATCCCCTTCCTCCGAATTTTCACCCAGCTTACCCGGTTTTTACAGCATCGATACTCAAAAAAAATTAACACTCAACCAATTCTTTGATTTTGTCAATAAAAATGAAGAGGGTTTCTCCTCCTATTTCGAATATAAGCTGGAAAATGATAAACATAATCTAAAGAAAATAATTTCCTATTTTAAACTATTCAAATCCCTCGGTTGGATCATCGGGGCTGGGGATAAACAGGAAGATTTGGAAAAAGATGTCCGGGACCAGGTAATAAGACGCATCAACCGAGTCCGTAATACTTCCTCCACGACCTATTTTACATTTTTCCTGGATGCCAGGCACATTAACGATAAAAAACCGATTATTCCCTTTTTTGTCTCCCCCAACCCCGACTGGCGGAAAAAAGATTTATTGATTGACTTTAGAATGACCGGTGATAATAGCCTCAGCGCTTTGATAAAAAAAGAATTTAAGAAAAACGATTCCATGCTGCTTCGATATGGAACCGATAAAAAGGGATCCGGCACTCTATACAAAAAACTCTTTTTCGCCCGGCGGTATAAAAATTGGAGCTGGATTATCGGGACCGGGTTATACGAAGAAGAATTCGAAAGTATTATCGCATTGAATAAAGCCAAACTGGCCCATGTAGTGAGGCAAGAAATTATTTTAATTATTGTCTTGATCGTTGCCATTTCGGTAATGGCTATCCTGGTGGCACGATATTTCGGGAATCAAATAAAAAAAGAATTCAAATCTTTTTCCACCTTTTTTCAAAACCAGGTTCCGAAAAACCAAATGCTGGATGAGAGCCAATATGAAATCAATGAAATGCGGGAACTGGCCGCATCCACCAACCGCATGATTTTAAATAAAAAAGCCGTCGAAGATGCGCTGATCGAATCGAAAGAAACAGCAGAAGCAGCCACACGCGCTAAATCCGAATTCCTGGCCAATATGAGCCACGAAATCCGCACCCCCATGAATGCCATTATGGGAATGAGCGATATCCTGGCCGAAACTCCCCTCGATGACGAACAATACGAATACCTTGAAATCATCACCACCTCTGCCAATAATTTACTGGTCATTATCAACGATATCCTGGATTTTTCCAAAATCGAAGCGGGCAGGCTCAATATCGACCGCGTGAATTTCAATGTCCGCGACGTAATCGAAGGCGTCGCCGATATGATCTCTCCCAAAGCACACCAAAAAAATATCGAACTCATCACTCTCATCGAACCTGAAATTCCCTTCCAGGTTTTAGGCGACTCCGCCCGGCTTCACCAGATTATCTTAAACCTGGCCAACAATGCACTAAAATTCACGGAAAAAGGAGAAATCGTTATTTCGGCTGAAATTGCAGATGCCAATGAATCCAGGATCAAAATCCTTTTCAAAGTCAAAGATACCGGGATCGGCATTTCGGATGAAGACCAGAAGCATCTTTTTAAGACTTTTTCACAAATTGATACCACCTCCACCCGCCGATATGGGGGCACAGGTTTGGGCCTGGCTATTTCGAAAAAACTGGCGGAATTAATGGGAGGAGCAATCGGGGTCCAAAGCCGGGAAAGAGAAGGCTCGATATTCTGGTTTACTTGCGAATTTGAAAAGGTCGCGGAAGACATATCGCAAACCACTTTCTCTTCCGCAGATTTTAAAGGTCTAAAAATCCTGATTGTCGACGACAACCGCACCAATCGATTTATCCTCCGGAAATATCTAAAAGTCAGGGATTGCGATTGCGACGAAGCGGGAACCGCCTGGGAATGCCTGGAAAAACTAAAAAACGCCGCCCATCAATCTCAACCCTACGACCTGGTTTTAATGGACTTCCAGATGCCGGACGTCTCTGGGATCCAATTGGCGGAAATGATCAAAAATGAAGAGTCCATAAAAAATGTCCCCCTGGTTCTTCTCTCTTCCTCCACCGCTTATCAAACCCATGAAGAACTCCGGGAAATCGGTTTCAAAGCCCTCCTATATAAACCCATCAAACAATCCCAACTCTTCCGCGGCATTGCCAGCGCCATGGGAAAAGCCAGGGCCGAAGTCAAACGCGGGAAACTCTACGCCCCGGATCTAAAAACGGAAGACTCGGAAGAACCCCCTGAACCCCTCAATATCCTACTGGTAGAAGATAATATCTTCAACCAAAAAGTAGCGGCCTTTAACTTAAAAAAATTCGATCACCTGGTAGACCTGGCAGAAAACGGTAAAATCGCAGTGGAAAAATTCAAATCCAAAAACTACGATTTAATTCTTATGGATGTCCAGATGCCCATTATGGACGGCTATGAAGCCACCCGCCTCATTCGACAGATCGAAAAAGAACGCTCCCACAAAACCGGCATGGAATTCCATATCCCCATCGTCGCCATGACTGCCAATGCCCTGAAAGAAGATGAAGAAAAGGCTTACCGCGCCGGCATGGATATTCACCTGGCCAAACCCTTCAGCTCGGATAAATTTATATCCGTCGTTCACACCATGGCAAATCAAAAAAATAAACCCTCTCCCGGCGATTAAAACTCAATCCACGCGATATATTTTATGAAGCTGAACCCCTGCCCGAATACCCTCGATTCCCTCCTCCTGGCATCTGCGGAATAACGAAAATGTGTTTTTCCACCGGTCCGCATCGCTCCCTTCCGGCTGCAAATAAATGGGGACACCCCCGACTTGTCCCCGGATCTTTTTTATCACCCCCAGTGCCAGGTTTTCATTCACCACCAATTTGATCTCATGGATTCGGTTATTTTCCACTAAACCGGGGTGAATAAAAAATCCACCGGCATCTTTTGGAGAAACGGTCCACCAATCTACCGGGATATCCTGGAAATGCATGCCGTTGGTTTCGATGGAAATAAAATAATCGCTGCGCTTTAATTCGGCGACCAGCCCGGAAATGTCTTGTTCCAACGGTTCTCCGCCGGTAATGACCGCCTGGGATCGGGGATACGACTTTTTTACCCGGTTCATCTCCCCCATGATCTCCGCTGCTGTCATTGTTTTTCCTTTTTCCTCTTCCCACGATTCTTTTGTGTCGCAATAACAACAGCGAAGAGAACAACCCGACAAACGGAGAAAAATCGAGGGCACTCCCACCCTGCTCCCTTCTCCCTGGAAAGACCAGGAAATATCGCTAATCTTCAGAGTAGATGGCCCCGGCATGATCCGATTCCCAGATAATGACTTTCGATACCGTCGGGTATTTTTTTTTAATCTCCAGGAAAAAAAACCGCGATAGGCTTTCAGCAGAAGGTGAAAAGTCATACTCCTCGTTCAATACTTTGTGGTCCGGGAGAATCGTTTTCAAGTATTCTTTCAATTCGGTGAAATCGATACTGATCCCCGAAGGATTGAGCTGCATACCCGAGATGGAGATATATACTTCGATTTCAAACGTGTGACCGTGCATTTTTTCACATTTGCCCTTGTAAAACCGGAGAAAATGTGCGGCGGAAAATTTATCTTTAACTACTAAATCCCAACTCATAATCGACCTTCCTTTTTTAAACGTGTAATTAATGGGTCTTCCATGTGGAGCAGTGAAAAAGCCCGGCTGCGGATATCGCAAGAAGGGCATGCCAGGCATGGGACTTCGTTTCCCCTGTAGCAAGAGATGGAAAACGAGTAATCGACTCCCAATTCCAGGCCCATTTCGATAATTTCTTTTTTACTTTTGAGGATTAACGGTGTATGAACAGCGAAACGCCGTCCCGTGATGGAAGCGGAAGTTCCTTCGTTAATAGCGGCTTCCATTTTTTGTGCAAATGCTCCTGTGGTGTCCGGGTAATCCGGTGTATCGATCAGGTTGAACCCGGTGACCAGTTCGGTGATTCCCCTGGATTCGGCAAATGCAGCGGCAATAGAGAGAAAAATCCCATTCCTGAAGGGGACGTACGTGAAAGGGATCCCCTCGGCATCCCTGGATGAAGCCAGGGAAGTGGGGATATCTTTTTTTTTGTCGGTTAAAGCAGAATAAACGATATCGTTGAGGGGGAACCGGATGATATCGAAGGGGGTATATAGCCTGCGGGCGATGCGCTCCGCCATATCGACTTCGATGCAGTGGTGCTGGCCGTAGTGAAAGATCAGTGCGAAGACCTGTGAAAATGTATTCTTTGCCCAATACAACGCCGTGGTGGAATCGATCCCGCCGGAAAACAATACGGCGGCTTTAGCTTTTTCGTTTTTTGTACTCATAACCCTATTTTACACTTTTTTTATCGAAATTTCCACTCCCCCGCGCGGTTCCCCAGGAACCTTTTGAAAAAGGTTCCCGGACCTCCAAAATTTTTGTTTTTGAGTGAGGCCAGGGGGCGCTTTCTTCGAAAAGAGCCCCCTGGGAGTTTTTATGTACTTACTTCGCTTCTAAAGAGAATAGGGCCGAATCCACAGGCACGTTGATTTTGACTTCTTTTATAATCATTTGGGTTGCTTTTTTCCCATTTACCGTGGTTTCCAATTTATGAGGAATAGAAATCCCGTTTACTTCCTTATATTCGGTATTAACTGTACGGGATAGCCCGCTCAACCAGGGTAAATTGGATAATTTTTCTTCGATATCCACCAGTAGGGTGGTTTTGTTGACAAAGAATTTAGCCCAATTTTTATTGATATCGGTAATATAGATTACATCATACTTTTTTCCATCGATTTCTTCTTCTTTGAGGTATTGGAATTGGTATTTGTCTTTTTCAAGGTACATGTAATATAAATCGCCGAACTTATCTTTTTCGATTTCTTCCTGTGTTATCGGTCTTTCCTGTCCCATTTGGCGCGAAATACCTTTTGTACCGTTAATGATGCGTTCGATGTTCATCCCCATTACGGATGCAAAAACGTGGTTCTTATCCGGCAGCAATTGGGTCGATTTCGTAGACATCATGAGTTCGCCCTGGGGGGTAACGATTGTATTTTCAGCTTGCATGGTCATTGATTTTAAAGTTTTATACCCGGCGAAATTTTTCTTTAAGACGGCTTCGAATATTTTTTTGCCTTGTTCCAGGGTTTGAGGGGTGGCGGGGGGAATGATTTCTTTTATTGCCTGGGGTTTGATGGAAATATCGATTTTCTTTACAGGTCCGAGGTCGGAGAGGTTGCCTTTGAGTCCTTTCTCATTACACACGACGAACAGTACCATTTTATCGGGTTGGAGGTATTTTTGTGCAATTTGAAGAATATCGTCGGCAGTTACTTTTTTGATGTTTTCGATTAATTTTTGTTGGGAGTCGGCGTCGATACCGTAAAATTCACGTGTGAGACTCTTATTCAAAATCTGGGACGGGGAACGGAACTCAAACACGTATGAATTCAAAAAGTAATTTTTTGCATCCTCCAATTCTTTTTCGGTGACTTTTTCTTTACGGATCAGGTCTATTTCTTCTTTCATGGCATTGATGGCATCCAGGGTGGATTCGGATTTGGTATAGGTGGAGAAGCTGGTGACACCGGGATAAAGGTAATCAAAATAGACTCCGCCGGATACGCCGTAAGTCAAACCCATTTTAACCCGGATCCGGGTCACTAACCGGGAACCGAAACCCTGGGAAAAAATCGAATTAAACACTTTGATTTTCGCTTGTTCCGCCATGTCGTTTTTGTCTACCGGCAGGCTGAGATGGCCCAGCGAGAAGTAACTCTGGTTCAAGTCGGGTTTGTCTGCCACAGCGACTTTGAAATCGTATTTTTGTTCTTGAACTCCCTTGAAACTCGGAACCTGGGTTTTTTTAGTCCAATCTCCAAAATATTTTTCAAATAACCCTTTGAGTTCTGTCAATTCGAGGGGGCCGGTCACACCCACCAGCATATTATCCGGTGAGAAAAAGAATTGGTGAACTTTTAAAATATCATCCCTGACGATATTGTCGAGGTGTTCGTATTCTTGTACGGCAGCCAGGGGAGAGTTGGAACCGTAAATCAATTTAGTAAATTCCCGATCATTGATATCGTCCGGGTTCTCGTTTCTCCTGGAGATTTCGGAAGCGCTCTGGGTTTTGATCTCCTCCAGTTTTTCTTCATTGAATGCGGGTTCCCTGACAATTTTTGAAAGAATAGAGAGTCCCTCGTCCAGGTTTTCTTTCAAACAGCTCATTGAAACTTCAAATTGGTCGCTGGATGAGTATGCAGAAACAGAAATACCTTTTGAATCCAATAATTTGTCCATTTCTCCAGGCTTTAAATCCTTGGTCCCGCCAATGGTGAGCAGTTGAGTCATTATGGACATTAACCCGACTTTTTCCGAAGGTTGATAGATTCTACCGCCGCCGAGTACGATGGAAATTTCCACCAGGGGAAGTTTGTCATCTTTGATAAGGCGGATTTTCATGCCGTTGGACATTACGGTTTTTTCTACTTCGGGTAATTTTAATGGGTTTAATTCCGGGTATTTGAGGTTTTCGAATCCTTTTTTCTGGGCGGCTTCCGTGGAGTAAAAGGGGGAAATAAGAAGAGCAGAGAAAATGATACAGGTCAATATCGCTAATAGTAATCGTGGTTGTTTCATTTTTTCACCTCCGCTTTCTTTTCGATGCGTCCGATCGTGCGATTTTGCGAAATTAAGTATTTATTGGCCAAATCCTGGATATCGGCAGCCGTGATTTTTTCGATTGCATCGATTTTATCGAACACTTTTTGCCACGAACCCTGTTTGACCTCTGCCGACAGTAAGCTCATTAAGATTCCCTGGTTCGAGCCCATTCCGTTAATGGTACTTATTTTTAAGCGTGTTTTAGCCGAATTCATTTCTTCTTCGGACACCGGTTCGGTTTTGAGTTTTTCGATTTCGCTGTCGATGGTTTCCATCAATTTGGCGGTAGTTTGCCCGGAATTGGGTAGGGCGCCCACCAGGTAGAGACACGGGTATTTATCTCCAGGTAAGCCTGCAAAGGAAAGGACGTTCATGGCGGTTTTTTCCTGGATGACCATGCGTTTTTGCAGCCGGGAGCTTCGTCCGTTGGTTAAAATATTGTTTAAAATGTTGAATTTCAAGAAATCGGGTTGAGAAACCGCAACGGCGTGGTAGCCGATAATCAACCATGGCTGAGTATTTTCTTCCATCAGGGTTACCGTTTTTTCTCCCAACTGGGGAGTTTCATCGGTAAACAGGAAGGGGTTTCTTTTCCCGGGTTTTAGTTTTGAGAAGTATTTTTCCGCCAATTTTTTCAATTGGTCGGGGGTCACATCGCCGGCAACTCCGATCACCATATTTTTCGCGGTGTAGTTTTCGTTAAAATATTTGTACATGTCGGCGCGGGTAATGTGAGAAATATTGCTCATGGGGCCTATTCCATTGACATGATACGAGTGATCTTTATAAGCCACGGCCAGTAGTTCTTCGATTAGTTTCCCGACCGGGTTATTTTCAACGCGCATCCGTCTCTCTTCCTGGATGACTCCGCGTTCTTTATAGAATTCTCGGAAAAACGGGTCGGAGAATCGAGCGGATTCGAGGTATGCCCAGAGTTCGATGCGGTTGGAGGGAAGGCTGTAATAATACACGGTGGAATCTTTGCTTGTGCCTGCATTTAAACCGGTTACGCCATTTTCTTTGAGAATATTGAGAAACTCGTTGGGTACGACATATGAATCGGCTTCAACCCTGAGTTTTTCCAGGTCGGCTTCCATCTTTTTTATTTTTTCGGCATCCGGTTGGATTTTTTCTTTTTCAGCCAGTATTTGATCGAAGAGTTCGTCCATTTTTTGGAGAACTTTTTTTTCTGCGGCAACGTTGGTTGTACCGACTTCCGATGTTCCTTTGAAAGCCATATGTTCCAGGAAGTGTGAAATTCCCCAGGTACCCATTTTCTCGTCGCTGCCGCCGACATTGACATATGTAACGAAGGTAGCAACGGGAACGGAATGATCTTCAAGGAGAATGAATTTCAACCCGTTGGATATGGTGAATTCGCTGATGTTGTTCTTTATTTTACTGAAATCGAAGCCAGCGCATAATGATCCACTGATGACCACCAGTAAAACAAAGGAAATAAAAAACTTTTTCATTATTTCCTCCTAATTTTGATTGTACGTTTTTTTTAAGTATTTCTTACGAAATTTTTATTAAAGAAGTTTTCGAAATCCTGATTTTTTCAAATGAAGAATTCATGTGAGGTTTCCGTCAAATGCATGTTGAATGTGATTGAATATGGTTCCGTCGTCTCCATCCAGGATCGAGATAATATCGAAGCGAAGGTAAAAATTTTCATATTGAGGCCGGCTGGAAAAAATGGTGGCAGCCCGGATCATTTTTTTTCGTTTCCGCAGGCCGACGAACTCTTCCGGTAAGCCGTATTTATCGGTTTCCCGGGTTTTAACTTCCACGAAGCACAGGGTATCGTCTTTCACAGCAATAATATCGACTTCAGACCCGGCCACCCGGTAGTTGGTTTTCAGTATCCCATACCCGTTTTCTTTCAAGTAGCGGGCTGCCGCCTTTTCTCCTTCACTGCCGGAATATGTCATTTTATCGAGATTTAAACCGTTTTTCTTCCATTTTGATGTTCAATTGTTCCAGGGCGTTTAAAACCGGTTCATAAATCGTTTTAACTGTAGGAATTTGGATCCCAGCCAGGGGGATTTTTTCTTCTGCCATCAAGCGAACGCCGATAGCCAGGGGTAAGCTGACGGTCCGGGCCATAGACGTATCGCCGCCGGGAATACCGAAATCCACCAGGGTGGAGGTAATGGTGTCCCTGGATTTATCTTTATTTTCAACGGTAAAAGTATGTTTCATCAGCAGCATGTCTTTTTCACCCGGTTTATAATACAATTTTTTCTGCATGAGGGTGCATAAAATATCCAGGGGGTTATCGTATCCCGGGACTTTCTCATCGCTGAACAACCCGAGCCACTCCAGCCGTTTCATGATATCGGAATCCACCGAAATCGACACTTTGGCGGCAATCTTTTCACGGATCGGGTCGGGGTTTGTCTCTTTCGAATCTTCATCCACCAATTGGGCCATCATTTCTTTATAAGAGGCTCCTTTTAATTTTGGGGAAGGTGAATCGTTCATCATGCCCAGGTCCACCATTTTCTTCAGTGTATCGCACCATCCGGGGAAGCGGTAGGTCCCGCGCATCACCGTTTCCGCATCCTTCAGGCCGTACAATTCTTTATAGGGGACTGAGTCCCGGTTGGGGTACAGTTCGAATTTCCCGAGGCCGGGGATATCTTCGATCCGGTAGTTGAGAAACAAATCTTTTCCTTCGATGTGGATTTCTTTCCCATTTTCCAGGAAATGGGCGGAGTTTCTCGATGCCAGCAGCACGCCGCGGGGGCTCCAGGAGAACTTGTAGCCGAAGGGATTATCGTTGTTTTCGGGTGCAGGTAACCCGCCGCAGATGGAATAAAAATGAAGGATTTTGCCTCCTTCATTTTCCACCTGGTGGATGATTTTCATGGCGGACATATGATCGATCCCGGGGTCTACGCCCATTTCATTTAGAAACAGCAAACCTTTTTTTTTGGCTTCTTCGTCCAGTTTTCGCATCCCTTCGCTGACGTATGACGTAGTAGCCATGTGTTTCCCGTGTTTTAGGCACATCTCGGCGACCTGGACGTGGAAAATCCACGGCAGTAAGCTTACCACGATGTCGTTTGCAAGCACCATCTTTTCCAATTTTTCTTTATCCGCCACATCGATAAATTCGGCATGGCCGTTTTCGTGTCCTTTAACCAACCGTTGGGCAACATCCACTTCGTTGGATGCTACCGTGACGGTTAAATTTTTTTGTTCCAGCAAATAAGTGACGCCCGGTCGGCTTACCATCCCGGAACCCAGTATTAAAATTCTCTTTTCCTGTTTTTTCGTGCTCATTTTAAATACTCCTTCATATACCGGTAAGACGGTGGGAATTCTCCTTTGTGAAGAACCAGGGCTTTCCGGATGGGATCCGGTAAACTCAATTTTTCGAAATCCCGGTTGAAGTTTTCGGAAACCATATCCGGGACAAAGTTTTTAAGGACCGAGGAAAAGCCTTTGGATGATTCCAGTGAAAACTCGCAGGGGAGGTTATCCACGGCCATGACGGTCACCCCGTTTTGTCGGATACCCGGTTCGAAGCGGTCTTCCAGCGGTAAATAGGTGAAGTTGGGATTATCCGGTTTTGTGGCCATGTGGGTGATTTCCACTCCGCCATCGATATCGCAACTGATGTCGCCGATGACTTTCAGTGTCAAGTGAGAGCTTAAGATGGATTGATTTTTTAGATATTCTTTGGTGACCAATCGGGGGTAGGCCGGGGTCCAAAAAATCCCGTTTAACAGGATGTTTAGATAGGGGAGGTAGTTTTCAAAACGTGAGACATATTTTGCCGGGTGATCGTAGTAATCCTGGAGGGAGAAACGGGCTTCCGGGTCGACCGTTTTGACCATATCTTCTTCGTTAAAAACCACCTTGTAGAAGTTGTACACATCGGGGGAGAAGTTTTCATACATTTCGCCCAGGATGTGGGCGGAAATTACTTTGTGGGGAAGTAAATTGAATATTTCCTGTGCCCCGCGGGATACGTTTCCATAGCCGGCAAAGCCGACGACGAGGGGCGATAATTCAGTGGGGAGCCCGACATCGTTGATTTCTTCACCGATTTTTTCGATATCCTGTTTGGCTTCTTCCAGGGTGTTGTACTGGTAAGCTTGTTTGATTTTTTCCAGTGGGGTTTGGTATCCCAATAGTTTCAGTTTTTGGCCATAGGCATGGAGGGTTTCGATCATACCGGCCAGTCCGGCGTAGTATCCGAAAAAAATCAAGCGTTGGTTTTTTTCATCGACTACGCGTTCATAGTCGATCAGGTTGCATTTCAAATCCACCATGTGCTTGAGCATCGGCATATTGTATGCTTGGCCTTTTACGGTGTGGGAAAAAAACACGTAGGTTTTTCCCGGTTGAAAGAGTTGAATGGGGATTTCTTTCACAGCGAGAACCACGGAGGCCTCGCTCAAGTCTTCTTTCACTTCGGCCCCGGCTTTTTCATATTCCGAATCCGGGAATATTCGAATTTTAGAGGGTTGGATTATGGTTTTGATACCATATTTTTCTTTCAATTCTTTAATATCACCGGGGATCAGGGGGGCTCGGCGTTCCCATTCGTTCTTGTCTTCTCGTCTGATTCCAATAGTTTTAATCATGTTCTTATCCTTATTTGAGTCTTATCTTATTTTAGGCGCGGCGGTATTTTTTTAATTCGATATTATTAACGATTAAATTAAATATCACCGTATCACTCTACCAAAGAATCGGCGATAAGTCAAGATATAGAGAATTAATTATTATGTGATGCCTGTTTTGGAAGATTGCTTCTTCTCAAAAAAATTTTTTTGTAAAACTTTTTTTAAATAGACAACGTATCTATGCATTCTTGAAAACAAAGAACAGGATAAAAGACATTAGCATGGATAAAGAAAAAAGTTTAAGTACCGGTGGGTGCGTATTTGGTCTGCCGGGGCTAAATCGGATTTATAAAAAAATAATAACAAGGAGATAAAACCATGAAAACAAAAAAACTCAATCTAGCTAAAGCAACGATTTCGAACTTGAGCAACCTGCAAATGGAAGCGGTAAAAGGTGGATCTATTAATACCAGGCCGATTAACTGTCCCACCATTGTGCAGAGAACTTGCGGCTGTTGGTAACGTACATTTCCCCTATTCAATCGATGTACAGTAAGCTTAATAATTGAGTAAAACCGGGAGTGGGGAAGGCATCGTCGCTTTCCCCACTCCATCCGGTGTCTCCCTTCGGCTATCCGCCGATCTCCCAATTGCCCCGGGTGGTATTGCATCGACCTGACGCAGGTTTCTCTCGAATCGCTTTCTCAAAGCTTTCTTCCAGGTGATTCAAATCCACCGGGATTTCGATATCGGAGAAGAGGCAGGGTTTGAATTTCCCGTCGGCGGTGAGCCGGATGCGGTTGCACTCGCTGCAATTGAGGGGCCGTTCTGCCCGGTAGTCCCGGTCGATGCTGTGGATATTGTCGAGGGAATAATGGTTTATTCGCTGTAATTGCATTCTTTTCTCTTTGCAGAACGCCTTCATTTTTTCGACTTCATCGTCGTTTGTCCCCGGTATTACCACCATATTCAGTTTCGAGTTTTCGAAACCGGCATCGATGGCTGCGTCGATGCCCTGGAGGACATCCTCGATGTTCCCGATCCGGGTTAATTGTTTGTATTTCCCGGGGTCCAGGGTGTCCAGGGAGATATTGATGCGGTTTAAACCTGTTTTTTTTAATTCCTGGGCCAGGGGGCTCAGTAATACCCCATTGGTGGTGAGGGTTAACTCTTCGAGGCCGGGAAGTTTTCCCAATTGGTGGAGAAATGAAACGATCCCGCGTCTGACTAATGGTTCTCCGCCGGTAATTCGAATTTTTTTTATCCCCAGGGAAATCCCTTCCCTGGCGATTTCGATTATTTTTTCATATGAAAGGATATCCCGGTGGCGTTTTAAAAGGACGCCTTGCTCCGGCATGCAATAGACGCACCGAAGGTTACATCGATCTGTAACCGATATTCTTAAATACGTAATTTCACGATTAAATTTGTCGTACATACAAGGTGCTTCCTTTTGGAATTTCATGAACGCCGCGGGGTACTTCCATCAAAGCGGAGGCTTTCGACAATGCCGAAAGATGTGCAGACCCATGGAACTCAACCGGCTCGATGGATCCGTCGTTATTATATTGTACCGGGACAATGGCCGTTCGATCGGCAAATTTTCGACGGTAATTCTTTTTCAAAATGCCTTTAAGCAAAACCGGTATATACCGGTATCCCATCATGCGGCACAAAACCGGTCTTACCAGTATTTCAAATATTGTAAAGGCCGATACGGGATTCCCCGGCAGCCCAAACAGTAGGGTATTTTTATATGTTCCGAATACAGTCGGTTTCCCCGGTTGGATGGCCACTTTTTCAAAATACAATTTTATCCCCATTTGTTTTAATATCCCGGGTACAAAATCGAATTCTCCCATGGAGACTCCACCGGAAATCAAAATCATTTGAGTTTCTTCCAGTAGTTTGGAAAGGAGTCGGGAAATACTCTCCGCGTTATCTTCCACGATCCCGGTATAGATCACGGAAGCCCCAGCCTGGAGAACCTGGGCGCCGATAGAATACGAATTGCTGTTATAGATTTGTCCATTTCCCAGCGGTTGGCCGGGTTCTTTTATTTCTGATCCCGTTGTCGCTATGCCTACTTTCGCTTTTTGGTAAACCGGGACTTTATCGAAACCCAGGGAAGCAATAATACCTACCTCCGGTGGGCGGATCCAATGGCCCGCGGTTAAAACCGCTTCCCCTTTTTTGATATCTTCTCCGCGGTAACAGATATTGCGGTTCGGGTCGATGCCGGTTATAACCATCATCCCGTTTTGTTCCCGGGTTGCCTCGATTTTAACGACCCGGTCTGCGCCCGCAGGCATTACGGCACCGGTCATGATTTTGGCGCATTCCCCTTTTTTTATTTGTCGAACCGGTACGGAACCTGCGGCAATCACTTCCGTAATCTTAAATTCTGCCGAGTTATCGTCGGATATTACGGCATAACCGTCCATGGCCGATTTATCGAAGGGCGGCATGTCGATAGCGGATACGATATCGGCGGCCAGTACCCGCCCGGGGGAAAGCATTAGCGGGACTTCTTCCACGTCGGTCCGGCGAAATTCGATTTTTTCTAAAATTTTTTCAGCTTCTTCGATCGGGATCATAGGGAACTCCATTAAAAAAAGAGAGTAAGGGTTTATTTTACCAAAAAAAGCCCTGGTTTGCACCTTTTTTTTTCAGCCTCAGAAATTTTAATTTTCCTTTCTATAGGGGATTGACTATTAGATGAAAAAAAAATATAGTTTATATTCTAAGAGTTTTTAGCAAACATGTTTTCTCAACAAAATATAAGGAGAACAGATAGGAGGCATAATGTCAAAGATCGATTTGGCACTCGCAAATTTAGACAAACTTTTCCCTGAGAATTTTACACAGGAGCAAATTGCTAAGGCAAAAACCGTATTTTTAAAGGAACTATCCCGGACGACCCACAAATTTTATGGTGGGAAAATTATGACCATGCCCAAGGCCGGTATTTATGGGTTCAACTGGTTTAATGTATGGTATACCCCCGGTGTATCGGTGGTTTCCACATCCATCCGGGATAATAACGACGCATCCTTTGAATTGTCCAACCGGGGAAACCTGGTGGCTGTGGTTTCGGACTCAACCCGTGTATTGGGAGACGGTGATTGCACACCTTCCGGCGGGCTGGGTGTTATGGAAGGAAAAGCCTTTTTAATGAAATACCTGGGCGGTGTCGATGCCGTAGCTCTATGTGTCAACAGCTACAATAAAAAAGGCGAGCACGACCCGGATAAAATCATCGATTTCGTAAAAATGGCCGAACCCAGTTTTGGCGCGATAAACCTGGAAGATATTTCGCAGCCGAATTGTTACAAGGTCCTGGACACGCTTCGCGAGGAGTGCGATATCCCGGTATGGCACGATGACGCACAAGGAACCGGTTCTGTTACTGTTGCGGGTTTGATTAATGCCCTTCGTATTGTCGGCAAAGACCTGGATAAAGTAAGAATCGTCTTCAATGGTGCCGGCGCATCCAATACCACCATTGCCCGGTTGATTCTCCAGGCCGGCGGTAACCCGGAAAAAATGATTCTTATCGACACGACCGGCGGTCTTCACAAAGGCAGGGACGATATAAAATCTGACCCCCGGTTTTACCGGAAATGGGAATTGTGCGAAAAAACCAACCCGGATCGCATCGCTGATATCGAAACCGCTATGAAAGGCGCAGATGTGTTGATCGCCTTGAGCAAACCCGGACCGGATGTAATTAAACAAAGCTGGATTCGCGGTATGGGATCCAAACCCATCGTTTTTGCCTGCGCGAACCCTGTACCTGAAATTTACCCTTATGCTGCAAAAGAAGCCGGTGCTTATATCGTAGCTACAGGCAGGGGCGATTTTCCCAACCAGGTCAACAACTCCCTCGGCTTCCCCGGTATTTTGAAAGGTGCTTTAACGGTCAGGTCCAGGAAGATCACCGATGAAATGGCCATTACTGCTGCTTATTCTATGGCTAATTTTGCCGAAAAGAAAGGTATTAACCCGGATCGGATCATGCCCACCATGGATGAAACCGAAGTGTTTGCCGTCGAAGCTGCCGATGTAGCCATGGAAGCCATTAAAAATGGAGTTGCCCGGATTCATTTCACATGGCAAGAAGTTCATGACCAAACCATGAGAGATATTAAATTCGCACGAGAAGCTCTCGACCTGCTGATGAAAAACGATTTTATTAAAAAACCGGATGAAAAACTGCTGGAAGACGCTCTTCAAAAAGCGATCAATTCAGTGAAATAAGTTTTAACCGGGAGTTATATTTTCTTTGAAGGGGGAACCCTGTCATAGAGGGTTCCTCCTCCCCCATTGTTGGATTGCGGAAAGGGGGTTGTGTCAAGTTTTTTGTGTAAATTAAGAAAGTAAAGTATTCCAAATCGATTTAGCCTGTAGTCCTCGGATTAAATGTAAAGCGACGATAAACAAATGCTCTTCATACTCGGTTAATATTTCATTTGAGATTACAAGTTCGGGTACGTCGTGGGGTTCATGCGTAAAATCAAAAAATGAATAGAAAAAATGCCGGGAAAAAAAAGAATTTCAAAACAAAAGCTTTTGGTCCTACCTTTTCTCGAAAAGGTAGGTAATGATCAACTTTTTCCCAGGATCACCAATTTCTGCGACGACTGCACTTGGCCTTTCAATGAAACCAAAACCACGTTACGCCCGGCCAATTCGACTTTCACATCTAGCGGGTACACGGTCCGGCCATTCAATGTTACGGAGGTATTCAGTAATTCTTTCGTGTTACAGATGACCTGGAGGGTGGAGGTGCCTTGACCGAACATAATGATATTCGTTTTTGCGGTTTCACCCACCTTGAACGTATCTTTATCCGCAATGACCGCAGTAATGGTATTGCCGGCAGTGTCGAACAACCGTGCACCGGAAGCCACTAACCGTCGGGCTACCGGGGTCTGGGTGTCATTCGCTTCATATAGATAATACTTAAACGAATGACTGCCGGAATAAGCGGTCTTTAATTCATTGGTGATGGAAACCCGGTTTAAACCTCCTTTGATAGTGACTGCCTGGATTTTGGTCGACAATTGAACATTTTGAGGGGAGAGCCACCGGCAATCGATGTCACCTTTAAAGGGTTCTTCCGATTCGATATCGAAATCCGCTTTAAATTGATCGGTAAAGTCATATTTATCCCGGTTGAGCTCGACGCGGTTGATCAACACGCCCATGCCTTTGATATCCACGGGGTAGAAGGCTGTTAACGCGGCTTCTTCGGACTGGATATAAAAGGTATAACTGCCGGTTTCAAGCTGGAGAGGGACTAAAATCTCCACCTCCTTCGGGACATTTACATCCAGGTCGATTGTTTTCACTCCAGCGAGGGTTTCCATGGTTTCGGGGCTGACCAGGGAGGCTTTGACATTTTTAAGAGGTGGCGTGGTCAGCAGTGTGATGGTGGTTTTGAGGGAATCGCCGGAGCGGTAAACGGGTTTATCGCATTGGACCAGGAAGTTGGGTTGGGCGGGGTAAATATAAAGGGTATCGAGAACCAGGGCGCGGTTGGAGTCGGAATAAATGCCATAGAAGAGTTTCCCGTTGTTATGAGTGACTGGGATATCGACCAGGATGGGGGATTTTTGGGCGGCTGCGAGAGTAATCACGGGGGTTCGTTTGGAAAAGAGCTGGTACCGGACTACCGCATACAACTTCATGGAAAAGGTGGTGGCATTTTCCACTTCCAGGGTCAATTTGGCGGTTTCGCCTTCCAGGAACAGTGGTTTATCCAGTTTTGGAACGACTTTGATTTTTAGGCCTTCGACCTGGAGTGAAATAAACCGCCGGTCCTTGTTTAATATAAAACAGGCTTCCTGGTAGGTGCTTTCCAGGAGGTCGTCGGGAAGAGGCACAGGGAAGGCGATTTCCACTTCCTCGCCGGGGTCTACCCATTGATCGCGATCAAAGGAGCCGATACCGGGGATCAGGAGTTTAATTTTCGCAGTTCCGGCGGAGTTCCCGGTATTTTTTACGCGGCAGGGTATGAGAGTGGTTTCGCCGCTTTTTAGTCGGAGGTTTTCGGGCAGGTCGGAGAATTGGATAATGGGGTTGCGGAGGGTTGGGGTTAAGAAACCGGATATATCCAGGTTTTGGCCCTGGGCGATGAAAGTGGAGAGAAAGAAGCCGTTTTCATCCTGGGAAGAGTAGTTGGCTGCACGAATATAAAGGGAATGAGCGCCGGGGGGAACCGACATGTCGACCTGGCCTTGTTCGCTGCTTTCGGTATTGATCCACCCGGAATCCAGGAAAAATTGGGCGCCGGGAATGGGTACGCCGGAGATGCTGTCTTTAAAAACACCGGATATTCGACCGCCGGTGGGAACCACCGCGGTTTTGATGTTGGTATCTCGGTTGCCGTTAATATAGAGGTCGAAAGCGGGAGAGGATTCGGAACCGGCATTATACCCGGGGTAGACAAGATAAACGCGGTATTTTCCTTCGGGGATGTCCATTTCGAAACGCCCGGTCTTATTGGTCTCACCGCTGGCAATACCGCTGTTGAGAAGAACCTGGACCCCTTCGATGGGTTTATCGCCGGCGATATCGGTGATGATACCGCTCAAGGTTCCGAGAGTGGGTTTCATGTAAGTGACCCATTTTATTTTTCCACCCGGCACAACGTTGGGCATGAGGGCCCACTCATTGTAGCCGAGAGTTCGGTAATCGCCGGCATTCAATGAAACAGATCGGTTTTCCAGCGGGAACCGTTGGAAATTAAGAACCCCGGATTCTCGGGATACAGCGGTAAGCGACGTGCCGCTTACCAGGGAGGTAACTCCATTAATGGGAGAACCCGTGACCTGGTCGCGCACTTCGATCTCAACCGTGCAGTACTGGGGTTTCAGGTATATATCGGCCGTGCCTTTTCCCCCGGGCTGAACGATCCATTGGCCCCCGGAGTTGTTCCAATCGCCTGTGGAGAAACCTTCCAGGGCTGCATGAATTTGGACAGCGGTGCCGGGTTTAATATTTTTCAGGACAAATTTTCCATCGGCTCCGGTGGTGGCGGAAACCGAGGAATCGGCAGTGCGTACAAAGACACCGGCTAAGGGCGCCAGGGTGACGGCATGGCGTACGATGCCGTTCATTGTGCCGGTACTACACGATGCGGCAAGCGCGTATCGGTGGGTTTTCCCAGGGAAAGCCCTGTACCGGGCCAAGATGTTTTCAGAAAAAACACCATACCCGGTTTTGGAAAAACGTATATAGCGGTCGCCGGGGGTTATGCCGGACAGGGAGAATAAACCGGCGGATGTGGTTTTACAACGTTTCTCCGGGTAAGAGACCCAGGAGGAGGGACGGTAAGCGTCCCCGGTATCGATGATATCCCATTGGTTAAAGGTGTAATCGGTGCTTTCTTCCAGAAGTACCGCTCCCTGGGGTGTGGCCGCTTTGATGCGCCGGAACCATTGGTTGGGTTGACCATTACACCCCATGCCGATCCCGCCGCTGGAAGGACCGGGGATATTCATGGAAAAGAGCGTTTTATTTTTAAATTGAGCCGTTACCAGCGTGCCGACAATAGTGATCTTCATTCCAAACCACTGCCAGGTGGGATAGGTTTCGGATTTCGTGTCCAGGATGGTGGTTTTTCCATTTAATATGCTTTCCAGGCGGACAAAGGCTTCGCCTTGATTGCACATCACGACGCGGCAGTAATTTTTTTCATCCTGGTACCGGAATAACAATTCGATGGTTCCGTTGGATCTTGCATAGAGGTCGACGGTAAACAGGTAGTCGGTCCAGGTTTTGGTTTTGCTGACGATGCGGGTGCCGGTATATGTGCCGGGGGTAGATGAATAGATCGAGGAGTACTGGATAAATCCACCGGTGGCGGTATCTTCATCATCGATCCATACGGTCGCATCCGGGACGGGTAAACCGGTGATGCTGTCCGACAATTTTCCTTCCAAGTATGCGCTCGTAGGCTGGAGCGCCAATTGTAATTGGATTTTCTCTTTGCCGTGGCACGATAGACTCACCAGTTCTTTGCCGTTGGGATCGATGGCGGCATATCCTTCTTTATCGGCATATAAGCGGTGGTCGCCGGGTGTAACTGAAAGAGAAACCATACCGCTGCTGTCTGTAATCACTTTGGATGGAGATTCCACTTTCCATTTAGAGGGTTTTTCTATGGTTCCGTCATCCACGACTGTCCATTTCTGCAGGCCGGTGAGGAAATCTTCTTTGAATAAAGTACTGCCGGACGGGCCGGTGAATTCGATATCGGTGAAGTGCTGGTTGTACTGGCCGTAACACATGAGCCCGATTTTCCCGGTCGTATGGGTGGAATCGCTCACATCGAAAACAAGCCGTCCATCGATATAGACACGGATTCGATCTTTAACCGCTTCGATTTTCACCTGGAACCAGTTCCACCTGGAGCAGCAAAAATTATCCTGGGCTATAACGGTATACTTGTTGTCTTTCCAACATTCCAGCCGCCGGAAAGGCCCGCCTTCTTCCAGGAAAAAAAGACGGTAGAAATTAGAGGCGTCGCGGTACCTGAAAATAAAACCGAAACCGTCGTTGTCTTCGGCGAAAGTGCGTACAGAGAAGGTCCCGTCGGTCCAGCCAGCATCGCCGGTTACAATATAAGTGCCCCGGTAGCCCGCTGCGTTATCTCCGCCATAAATATTGCTTTCCTGGATCAGCCTTCCTTTTTGTTTTTGAAGGGAATCCGGCATGATCTCAACTCCGGGGAGGGGAAGCCCGGTTACGGAATCGATGATTTTACAGGTGATGGGTACGGGGGCTGTGGCATTGGGGTCCGGGAGACGGAGGGGGTTGAAAATATGTTCTATACCTTCACGGAAATCGCAGTAAAAATGGGTTTCTCGTCCGGCAGGGACGGATTGGGCGCTGCCCCACTGTTTGCCGGTCGGGACTTTCATGGAAAAAGCGCCGTTCTCCCCGGATGTGGCTTTTACACCGGCAATCGTAATCGGCGAACCCACGACGGGTTTACCGGTCACGGCATCTTCGATCCGGCCTGAAACCGTACATAATGCGGGAACCAGGTATAGCGGTCCGAGGTCCGACGTTTTGCCGGGGAAAACATTCGCATGTAGATATATATCCCATGGATACAGTGAGCGGTCGGCGGTTGAAGATATGGCGCGGAGCCACCGGGACCAACTTGGGACATTGTCGAGGACAAAAGAACCTGCTGCATCGGACACGGTTTTCAAGTTGTCGAGGGTGATTTCCGCGTTGGGAATGGGTACACCGGTCACACTGTCTAAAACGGTTCCCGTGACTTTCCCGGTCAAGGGGGTCAAAAAGAAATGGGGAATCGAAGTGGTTCGATCGGCAAAAACAGGGGTATAAAGCGACGTTTCGTTGTATCCGGCGGCTGTGGCGGAAATCCATTGAATCCCTTCGTTGAGGGCCCCGGTGATAAATTTCCCGGAGGTGTCTACCGCGAGGTTATTGAAACCGCTGCCGCGGAGTGTGGCGTTGGGAATCGGGGAGCGGGTAACAATATCGAGAACCTGGCCGCTGATGATTCCCTGGTAACGGACCAGGTAAAAATCGCCCACCTGGGTTTCCCTGCCTGCGGCTGCATCGGCTGTAATATACTTACGCTGGTAGCCTTCGGCTTCGCTGTAAAAACCTCGCCGTCCTTCCGGGATACCGGTTAAAACAAACTTTCCTTTTTCGTCGGTTTTGACTTCCGGGATAGAATCGCCCCAAACCCGGGCATTGGGTATAGGGGCCAGGGTAACCCCGTTGATCACCCTGCCGGATAGAGCCCCGGCCAGGGGAGTGAGATAAATCGGTATAATAGAGAGGTTCCTTCCGGCCAGGACCTGGATTCTCCAATCATAAAAGGATTGGTAGTCCGGGTGAATACATTGGAGATTATGGAAACCGTCGGGGATTTTTTTGAAAGAACCGTTTCCCATTGCATCCGTTTTGAGCGATTGGTTAGACAGGTTGACGGTAACTCCTTCGATGGCTTTGCCGCTCACCGTGTCGCATAATGTGAGGGTGACTTCTCCATAAAGGGGAGGCAGCAGGATACTTTTAAGCTGTGTGTTTTGAGATGAAACGATATTGACGCGTGTTTGCACTTCCTGGCGGTTGGGGGCACGGGCGATTAAGTTATGATAGCCTTTGGGTGCGGAAGCGGTATAATAACCGGATTCGTTTAAGGGTATGAAATTATCTTGCCAATCCAGCGACATGGTGGCCCCGGTCATGGGACGAAGGGTAACGGCATCGAGTAGAAAACCGGAGACCTCTCCCTTTAAATCCGAGGTGCTGTAAACTCCTTTTCGGGCTAATTCCATAGCCTGGTAGGATACGACGGCAATCACCTGGTAACTCCCGGGTTCCAATTGGTCCGGCAAGGTTAATTCTGCCGGGACTGCGGTTTCCTGGCCCAGTTTCACAATAATATCCTCATACATGCGTTCATTAATGGAGCGGTTGGCGGGATTCAGGAGTTGGAACAAAACATTCACCGGGATGTCTATATCCTGGTTGGTTTTCAGGGAAGCCATAACGGGGAATTTCCCCCCGGCGGACAGGGTTTCCACTCCCGTAGCGATTTCCAATTGAACTTGCGGTGTTAAAATGCGGAAAATCTTGCTCAATTTCCCAATGACTGTGCCGTTCTCGTCCCTGTACTCGACCCAGAAGGTGTGCCCCCCTATCCCGATCGGGGGAAGAGAGCGTTGAACGGATTGGTATCCCAGGGCCTTAAGGGTAATGGCGGCTTGTTCGGGAAAAGTATTGTTATTGAAGTAGGTGACAACGGTGAGGGTGCGGTTGACATTGTCGTTGCTCCACACATGGGCGGTAAATAGATTATCGGTGCCGGGGAGGATGTCTTCCAGTTCGGAAGTAACGGAGAATTGCATGGGAACAGATTTGTATGAAAACCCGGCTGCTATATTATTGAAATTATCCACGCTGAAGCGGTTTAAGGAATAGTGGGTCCACAAAACAGCCCCGTTGGCGTCCAATAAATCGGCATCTACTCCCCAGATACCTTGATTCAAACGCCCGGGAAAAGTCGCTTCCAGGCTTTCAGCAGAACCCGGCTGGAGGATTTTGGAAACCGTAATGCGGGGGTCCTGGATGAGTTTTACGGAAATATCCCGTACTTCCGCTTCACCCCGGCGAAGCCAGCAGTGAAAACGGGGCGTCCACCCGCCGGCAGTAAACACACCCTGGGGTTCCGCCGGTTTGGGAGTACCGGAGGGATAGAAAAAGAGGCGGGATTTCTCGATCTCGAATTCGATCTCCATCGTGTACCAGGTATCGGATTGAAGCGGTTTAAATATCTCTTTCCCGTAGTACGGGCAGCCTTTCCCCTGCTGTTCCACCACGTACCCACTGCGGAACACGACACCGTGACGGTGGTAATTCGGGCTTCCCCAAGAACCGTCGGTTTCCGTGCACACCGTAAACTCGCTGTCCAATACGGCATCTTTGATTTTCACTTCGCATTGAAAGCTGGGGAAGGAGCGGCGGTTATAAAAGTCCCTGCCGTAAAAATGGGATTCGTAACCCTGGTCGTCCGCTTGTATCATTACCATTTTACCGGGTTTCGTCGTGCTTAATGAAACCATATAATTATCGGAGAGGTGAGGGGCGGTGAAGGTATCGGAAAAAACGGTATTATCTCCTTGTTGAATGAGGATTTCCAGCACGGTGCTTTCACCCTGGTAGATATAGGACCGGAGGCGGGGGTCCCAATCGGTGCTGTCCAGGAAGTGGGAAGGCGCAGACGGTCGCACTTCGTTCGACCTATAGAGAAAGATCGATGAGCCTCCTGCATTGAAAACGATTTCTACCGTATATTCACGGCCCCGGCTTAAACCGTCCATGAGAGCGGTTTCTCTCCAACCCTCGGCAGAAGCGGACTGGGCAGCGATTCGTCCATTTTTACAGGTGATGCCGTGCCGGCGATAGGTTGAACCCGATGCGGTGTTTTCCGTGCAAATGTGGAAATTGGTTTCCACCGACGGATCGGTTTCGATGGAAAAACGAACTTTAAACGACGGGTTGGTATTGCGGGGGTATATGGTTTTATGATACCAATAGGCATTATAATTGCTGCCTGTCCCCTTAAATCTCAGGGCGCCGGCGACGATGGAGGCGCCGTCTTTTGCCCACCGCCGGAGATTGAACTGCTGGAAAGTTTCCGTAAAGTCCGGGACCCGGTCCAATACGGTTTTATCGGGTTGGATGAGGGTGAAACGGGTGGAAGCGGCGGGCTGGGATGTGGGATTGGGAACAGGAACGGAAAGAGTTACCTGGGTGTCGTCGGGATCATATTCGGCTGGGGGTGTCGAACATTTAGCAAAACCGATCATGTCGCGCATGAGGGTGATTTCATCGAGGGTGGGCTGCTGGTGCGCGAAAGCCCAATCGATGAACATGGTGCCCGCGATCACCAGGCCTTTTTCAAAAGGATAGACCAACAAACAAGGTCTATCGTGGGCGGCGCGGCGCAAAAGAATTTTCGAAGCGGCGGGCCATTGGGTAAAAAATCCGTCGCAGCTTATATCCATCAATTCGGAATCCTGGCCGGACAAAACGGGGTGATCCATGACGATGCGCATGGAAGCATTGTGGCAGCTCTGGTCTTCCTGCCAGCCGAAACCTCCGAGGGACAGGGGTAAAGCGCCGTAATCTTCACCGCGAAACTGGCACAAAACAATCAAACGGCCCCCGGCGCGCACATACTCTTCGAGGCGGCGTTTGAATTCCAATGAGCGCCCGAAGCCGTCCAGCGAACCGGTGGGCAATACCAGCACGCTTTGCCGGTAAACGATATCCCCAACGTTAAAATCCGCGTCGATCTTGCGAACGGGTTCACCGATATTCCCCAGGAGGGGGATGCAAAACTCCGAAAAACCCCGGTCCAACACGGCAACTTCCGGGAGCCACATCAATTCGCGGAGACAGGCCCCCATCTTGTCCGGGGTCAAACCCGACGTGAGGATCAATTCTTCGATATTATCCCCGCCGCTGGGTGGAATCGCCTTTTTTTCAAGGGCTTCAAAAAACTCCAATAAAGCAGCCGCATTTATTTTTTTCAAACGCCGCTTAAAATACGGCGTTAATAACGGGGTTCCTTTAATAAAAGCCGAGGACACGTCGAACGAATCGTCCGGGTGCCGGTCCCGTTCCAGGTTTCTATCTTTGTCTTTATCTTTGTCTCTTAGAAAATCGCAGAAAGCCATTTTTATCTCTCCTTACTTCTCCGGGGTTGGGGAAACCCCTGTTCCCGGTGGATTTTCGTTGGGTTGTCCTGGAGAAGCGATCGATTCCCAGGCTTTTGTGACGGAATTCCATGACCATGTGGCGGTTTGGTATGTACCATAAATAGTACCTGCGGCGAAAGCGGGTGTTGCGCCGGGGATGCGGTATAAAGCGGAGTTTATGGATTGAGGAAGGGGAATAGAGTTCCAACCCGCATCGCCCAGGCTTTGCAAAATGCGGTTCGCCGTTGTCCCGGGTGCGAAAATGGGATTTGCACCGCGGTACCACCGCTGCTGGAAAAACCAGTGATGCATCGACCAACCATGTCCCGTCCCGAAAATGGGCCGGTAACGCCTAAAAAAATCCCTGGCCATACCAAAGGTGCGGCGGTCTTCGGTAAAAAATCGCAGCAATTGCCTGCCTAAACCGGTTTGGCCGCTCCTACCGCTTCTCCAAAAGTCTCTCCATCCTTGCTGGAAATACTTTGAACCAATGCCGTGGAATACACCGTTAAATAAAAGATTTTGCCAGAAATTCTCTTTCCAATCGAAACCTTCTCCCTCTATTTGATTGATTAAACCGCTTTGGATGGTGGAGATGGCGGTATCGGTCAACAGGGAAGCAATGAAAACGCGCCCGAAGTTCCAACCGAGGTTGGATAACCATGAGCCCATCCCGCCGGATAATGCGCTGGCTGTTCCTGAAATAATACCCCGAAAAACCGAATATTCGCCGCTTAAATAGTAATCCTTCAAAGAATCGGAACGGCTCCGACAGTAGGCCATCAAATAATCGATACCCAACCCGGCTAAAAACAGGAGGCCGGGTATGGCAATTGCAAAGTTCCCGGAAGGATCCATGTGGTTAATGGGGTCCTGGGTGCAATAAAAATAACGGTTTAAACCATCCTTGAAACCAGGAGGGTCCGGGGTGAGAAAACAGGCGGTGCGGGGGTCGTAATACCGGGCACGGTAGTAATATAGCGACGTCTCCGGGTCATATTCCCGCCCGGTGAATGAATATGGCAGTAAGGGCGGCGATATGGGTTGAGAGATGCGCCCGAAGGGGGAATAAGAAAGGCGTTGTTTAACCGCTCCCTGGTTATCCGTAACAGCGGCGATGCTCTTCCGGATATCGGTGACGGCAAACAGGGGGCCCGTGGGAGTATGAATACCCAGGAGGTCATCGATGCCGGGTCCGTGGATATACCGGTTGGCCGGTTGACCGTCGGCAAACTCCCGTAATACGTGGTTACCGTCATGGAGATAATGGATGTTTTCAGTTTTATCCTGTTTTTCGATCCGTTTCCACACCCGCCCCCCTTCCGGTATATACCCGAAGGAGACTCTTTTTACCGCGCTGCCGGTGGGAAAAGCAACACCGGTTAACCGGTGCTGTGCATCGTAAGAATAAGAGGTTTGTCCCCCAGGCTCGGTTTTGGATATGCGGCAGCCGTTGGCGTCCGGTGTGTATTGGGTATCCCCTCCTTTCAGTATGCGGCTGGCGCTGTCGAAAGTATAGAGCAGGGAACCGTCGTTTTCTTTCCGCCCGGTGCGATTGCTGTTGTTATCGTATTGGTACGAAATCGAATCCGTGGTGCCGGAGTTTTTATTTTTCAAAACCGCGGCGGCGAGCCGGCCCAACGTGTCGTACGTGTAAGCCCGGCTGATATCGAGGCTTTCTTCCCCCACCAGTCTCGATGCGTTATCGTAGCTGTAGTCGAATTGGTCGATGACCTGGGTGTCCTTGGCTGCGGTGATTTTTGCGATCCGTTCCGCTTCGTCGTACCACCAGCGCATGGTAATGCCGTTGGGGTAGACCACCCGCTCCCGTAAACCCGCGGGCGTGTACCCGAATTCCCAGGTCCCGCAGTCAGTATCTTTTAACTGGGTCATGCGGTCCAATGCATCGTACCGGTATTCCACCAGCGCACCTTTATCGTCTTTCACGGAAAGACAATTGCCGCACTTGTCGTACTGGTAAAAGAGTTCTGCGGCGTAAGGTGCTGTGATTTTTTTCCCCGTCAGGCGCCGCATGGAATCATAGGTATGAAGGGCTTCATAATCCGGGGATTTGACCGACGCGATCAAACCCGCAGGCGTATACCGGTACTCTTCTTTACGGTCGCCGGGTAAGGAGGTAGATACAAGGCGGCCTTTGGGATCATAGCCGTATTGGACAATATTGCCGTTGAAGTCTTTTTTAGAAATGAGCCCCCCTAAACGGTTATAGGTGTAAGTTTCTTCCCGGCCCAGCGGGTCCGTCATTTTAACCAGGTTCCCGGCTTTGTCGTATTCGAAGCGGGTGACTCCGCCGTTGGGGTCGGTAACAGCCGTTAGAACACCGGGGGAAGTGTACTCGTATTTTTCCCGGTATTCCACCGTTTCCCCACCCGGTTTTTGGTATATCCGGGCCAAATCCGTCACTTTACGGTCCAGGCTGTAGGCCCTGCGGGTAATATGGCCTGTGGGGTCTGTTTCCATCGTTAGGTTCCCGAATTTATCGTATTCATATTTTTTTATCCCGCCCGTGGGGTCGATGTCGGCGGTCTTCCTGCCCATGATATCGTAGGTGCTTTTCCAGGTATGCCCGTTTTCGTTCGCCTGGCTGGTGAGGTTGCCGTGGGCGTCGTATTCATAATACCGTACATGGCCTGCCGCGTCTTTCACCGAGATCAACCGGTTTAATTCGTCGTAGGTGTATTCCGTTTTCCGGTTTTCCGGGTCCAGTTCGGAAATCATATTTCCCATTTTATCGAAGGTCCGGGAGATACTCCCGCCGTCAGGGAAAAAGATTTCCGACAACCAGCCTTCCACTGTGAAACGGTAGGTGGTTTTTTGTCCGCTCTCATCCACTTCTTGCACCAGGTGTCCCAGGCGGTCGTACTCGTAAGACCGTTTATAACCCGTTTCATCCGTGACCCGGATGACCCGGTCCCCTGCATTGTATTCGAAACGAGTGAGTTGGTCTTCGGAGTCGATTTTTTCCACCATTCGTCCCCCTGTGTCGTACCGGTTTCGTTCGATGCCCCCATCCGGGTGAATTTTTCGGACCGCTCTTCCCATGACGTCATACTCGATGCAGGTTTCAGTGGCATTGGGGTAAATGATTTTTTTAATATTGCCTGCTGTGTCGTAACGATATTGAATGGCCATACCCGCCGGGTTGGTGACGCTGAGGACTCGTCCCGGCGTATCGTATGAAAAAAGGGTGATCATCGAGGTCGCGTTGACGATTTTCAACACTCGTCCCGCTTTGTCCCAAACCGTTTGTAGTACTGTACCGTCGGGTCGTACAGTATTGATTTCCCGGTTGTTTTTATCCAGGGTCTTTGTGATTTTTCCTCCTTTCGGATCGGTAATGGTTTTTAGCCACCCCCATACATCGTATTCGAATTTAGTAATACTGCCTTTTTCGTCCGTTAATTGCGCGATATTGCCGTCCCCGTCGTACAGGTATTGACGTTTGAAGCCCCCGGGGTTGACCGATTCCAGGATAAGGCCGCGTTGGTCATAATTAAAGCGGGAAATTCGCTGTCCCGGTTCCACCACCTGGACCAGGTTCCCCTGTTGGTCGTAGAAATAATTGGTGGTATAACCGTGCGCGTTGACCCATTGTTCCACCTGGTGGTGCTCATTGTACCGGTAATTGTTGTAATTTCCGTCCGGTGCGGATTCCGATACCAGGTTCCCCGTCGGGTCGTAGGAAAAATATGAATTTCGTCCATCCGCCAATGTGACCTGGGTGATCTGGCCATAAGCGTCCCATCTGAAAACACACGCCGAACCGTCCGCGTATCGTTCTTTTTCGATCAAGCCGCTTTCATTATAGTAAAATTCCGTCCGCGAACCGGCACCGTCTATCAACGTCGTTACTTTTTTGTCCGGGTTGTAGAGTATAGTCTTAAGGTTTGGGCTGTCCCCGGTCCAGGCTTTTACGACCCGGTCCTGGGTATCGAAAAGAAAATAGAGCGACCGTCCTTCAGGGTCTGCGATCTTTTTAAGATTAAAATCATCATACTCATAAGTATAAATGAATCCCATGGGATCGGTCACGGAAATCAATTGACCGTAAAGATCATATTTATAAACCAGGCTGCGTGTTTCCGTCCCCGCTGTTATAACTGCGTATTTGATCGAACCCTGCGCATTATAACTCAATGAAACAGCGCGGCTTGCCGGGTTGACTATCCGGCTTAATCGCCCGTTAAGGTATTCGAATTTAAGGAAGTTCCCGTCGCGGTATTCCAGTGAAACCAATTGGCCGGAGAGGTTGAAGCGGTAAGTTTGGCCGGGGATCAGCACCAGGGTATAGCCGTTCGGCACGCTTTCCAGTTCGGCGCGTTTTTGCGTGACGCTGTACCATTTCCCTTCCGGGTTCCGGATGAACTGGGTTTCTTGTAAAAATTCATTAAAGTAGATGATGTTTTCGTCGTGGATTTCCAGGGACCGGTTGTATTCGTGGCTCCATCCCCTGCCGAAAGGCCCGGTTTTTTCAACTGTGCTGCTGTACAGCCGGTTGAAACGTATCGGTAGGGGACCGGGTACCCGGATGTCCTGGTTGGAAAAAAGTAAATTTCCCTGGATTAATCCCAATGTGACGTTTTCTGTAAACTCAAATAGCCCCATTCTTTTGGTTGTTTTCATTCGCATACTCCCTAAAAAGAATCGAATTTATACTTCAACAGTAAAACAATGGGGGGAAAAAGTCAAGAGAAAAATGTGAATTTTTTTTAATAAATTGTTTGGTGTTTTCCCGTACATCGATGATTTTTTTCCTGGATTCGATGAACCCCACACGTGGGGTCCGTCATGGACGGGTTTTATTATTGCATTGCGCGGTTTCGTGGGATGGGCAGGTTCATTGCTTATTGGAATTGGTTTTTTGTGAACGGTTTAGTTCCAATCCCACGAAACCTCGTATAATGTCAGGATTCTTGCCGATGCTTTCCAGTGTCCTTCCTGGAAAATGTTCCAATGTACGACTTGACCGCGTTATAAAATAGCAAGATTCATGCCAAAAAACGTCACGATCAGGCCTCTGAACCTCATCGTCCGAGTTCAGAAGGTCATCGTTCTATTGATTTTTCTAAAAATCGGAGAAAATAACGCGGAAATCGACCTTATTTTCTCCGCATTCGGAGTGTTTTTCCCTGCTTTTGCTTCTCAGAACTCCGACGTTGGAGCTCGGCGCTCTATAAAATCGGAGCTCAGAACTCCAACGTTGACGTTTTTTGCCCCGGTTTTGGAGATATTTTAAGGAACATCGAAGAAAAATGCTTTAACAGCGGAGATATTTTACTCAACGTCGGCGTTATTTTATACGATTTTGTCTAAATTTTATAGACCGATGACGCTTTTTTCACTGCGACTGGGGCTCAGAGCTCGGAATGCGACTTTTTTTGGCATGGTTTTTGCTATAATAAAATAGTTTGTGGGGCAATTTTTTTGAATGTTCTTTTTCGGAGGGGTTTTATTATTGCATTGCGAGGTTTCGTGGGATGGTCAGGTTCCTGGTTTTGTGGACTTTGTGGACAGGTGGACCATGTGGACCATGTGGACCGTGTGGACCATGTGGACCGTGTGGACGTTGTGGACCCCGCACCGCCTGGATTTATTTCAGTGCAAGGTTAT
>Ga0105104_10000400_pt1 | contig 32993 bp, 28 predicted proteins | sample PPLLaktember2015_3_FD_87034 | JGI IMG/M metagenome (GOLD analysis project Ga0105104, IMG submission 87034) | Freshwater sediment microbial communities from Prairie Pothole Lake near Jamestown, North Dakota, USA - PPLs Lake P7 Core (6) Depth... | ecosystem: Environmental > Aquatic > Freshwater >... | reverse complement strand
CTGGACGAAGCCCTGATCTGCCATGTCGGGTTTGTCGAAAACGGGCAGCCCTACGTTATCCCGATCAATTTTGCGAGAGTGGATGACAGCATCATACTGCATGGTGCCAAAGCCAGTCGTTTGCTCAAACACATCGAAGCGGGGCATCCTGTCTGCGTGGAGGCGACCATCGTGGATGGCCTGGTGCTGGCGCGATCCGTGTTCAATCATTCCATGAACTACCGGTCGGTGGTGCTGTTTGGGAAAGGACGCCCGGTGGATGGTGAGCAGGAAAAGCTGTCGGCGTTGAAAGCGGTCACAGAGCACCTCCTCCCGGGTCGGTGGCAGGAAGCGCGCCTCCCGAGTCGTAAAGAGTTGAATGCGACGCGGGTGGTTTCGATGAAAATAGATGAAGCGTCAGCCAAAGTCCGGCTGGGCCCGGTAGTGGATGATCCGGAAGATTATGCCCTGCCAGTTTGGGCGGGCGTCTTGCCTTTGCAGGAGCAAGCCTTGCCGCCGATCCGCGATGAGCTTCTTTCAGAGGATATCCCTCTGCCCGAATATATTGCGAGGTACTCTCGTTAGCATCATTTCTGCATTTCAAGGAGGCACGCGTGACAGCAAGCAAATTGCAGGAAGCCATTACTCTGATCAAATCCGGTGACAGGCAGACCGGTCAGCGACTTTTAACCGAAGTACTCAATGCCGAACCACGAAATGAGACTGCCTGGTTATGGATGTCTGCTCTGATGAGCGGGGGGAAGCGCCGGTTTTGCCTGGAAAAGGTTCTCAGCATCAACCCGGATCATCCGCAGGCGCGCGAGCAGCTTGCGAAGCTGGCAGGCACCGTCTCTTCTCCAGCACCAGTTGCAAGCACAACGGCTGTAAACCAGCCACCCGCACCACCGCCCATACCCGAAGCTGCCACGGCCGACTCCAACGCGTCAGTCCATAAAGCTCCGGAGCCGCAGGTCTGGCTCATTCGCGTTGGCAAGCTCCTTTCATCCATTATCTATTTGTCAGAAGATGATCTGTATGCATTCGATATATTTGAATCGCGAGAGGGCGAATGTTTTCAGGTGCTTGATGAGATCAGGCAGGGGGTCGGTCCAAGAGAAGATGATCATAAAATGACCGTTCATCATGTTCTCTTGAAGGATATTGTTTCTGTGGCATTGTCCGCCGGTAAGGTATTAGAAATCACCTCTGTGGATGGCTCCGGCAAGGAAATACAAACGGCTGCCAGCATCGACCAGGAAAACTTTGATAAGCTGTTGGTCGCGCTGCAAAAACGTCTTGGTCCTCACTTTCGAAAAATGAGCAGACCGATGCGCAACAGCACGATAGGGGCATTGACCCTGGTACCGGCCGTGTTCACATTATGCGGAACAGCTTTTTGCTACTGGTTTGTGCTGGGCTTGAAGGCGGAAGTGGATGCAGGAGCGGAAGCTGCTGGCCGTGTCGGAGTATGGGTAACAATATTGCTTTTGATTGGTCCGTATGGCTTTTTATTCATTGGCGGTGCGTTGCTTGCAATCCTGCTTGTCCGCATGGTTCTTTTGCTGGCTGCACCGCCACAGGAAACTGTGCTTACCCGTCTCCCAAAATAGGCAAATGAAAACTATGAAAAATCTATCCCACAAAAGCTTTCAGACCCGCGCGGTGCACGCCGGGGAGCGCGCACCCACCGCCGATTACACTCCCGTTTCGACACCCATCTACCCCTCGGTAGGCTACCTGTACGAAAGCATGGACGATATGGATGCGGTCTTCGCGGGAGCGAAGCAAGGTTACGTCTACTCGCGTTATGCCACACCGACGGTGACTGCGTTCGAAGCAGCGGTTGCCAGCCTGGAAGGATCCGAAGCCGCCCAGGCGTATAGCTCGGGCATGGCTGCCATCCATGCCTGCCTGCTGGCTGCGGGGGTCAAAGCCGGCACTTCAGTTGTCGCCGCGCTCGATCTTTACGGCGCGACGTTCACTCTTCTGCGGAATCTCCTGGCTTCCCTGGGAGTGGCTGTCCGCATGGTGGATGTCAGCGACCTCGAAGAAGTCGAAGCGGCTCTCCGGGAAACTCAGCCTGCAGCCCTGCTGGTGGAGACGATCTCCAACCCTTTGCTGAAAGTAGCGGATGTCCCGGCGCTGGCAGCGCTGGCACATCGCCATGGGGTGTCCCTGCTGGTGGATAATACCTTCGCCTCTCCATATGTTTTCACCCCCCTCAGCCACGGCGCTGATTATGCCATCCATAGTGCTACGAAATATCTTTCCGGGCATGGAGATGTACTGGCAGGGGTGGTGGCAACTTCCGCAGCAAACAAAAGCAAGCTGTTTGAACTGAACAAGCTCATCGGAAGTGTGCTGGGTCCGTTCGAAGCCTGGCTGGCGTTGCGCGGCTTGAAGACGCTGCCGTTGCGGATGCGGCAGCAGTGTGACAGCGCCCAGCGGGTTGCGGAGTGGCTGAGCTTACATCCGCGCATATCAAAAGTGAATTACCCCGGTCTTGCCGATCATCCGCAGCATGACCTTGCCGAACGTCTCTTTGCCGGCCGGGGAAGCGGCGGGGTGCTCTCGTTCGAGATCAAGGATGCGGATCAAGCAACGGTGTACCGTTTCATGGAATCCCTGACTGTGTGCCTGCCTGCCACGACATTGGGTGACATCTATTCCCTGGTCTTGCACCCTGCCACCTCCTCTCACCGCAGTTTGACCGTGGAAGAACGCGCCCGCATCGGGATTCCCGACGGCCTGGTGAGGCTTTCGACGGGCATCGAATCCACTGACGACATCCTGGCGGACCTGGGATCGGCATTGGCAGGGACATGAAGAGCTGGCGCGCGCAAGTGATACAATAAAAATATCGAATAGGAGTGTACAAATGAGCAGAGAAGATGAACTCCGTGATGTTCTCAATGAGACGGCAAAAAGCATCTCGCTGACGCAAAGTAATCCGCGCACCTGGCTGGCATGGGTGGTCTATTTGCTGGCGCGCCTCGAAGAGCAGGCGACGAACGAAACCCCTGCCTACAAGGAATCTTTCCTCGATATGTTGTCCGCTTTGCAGGACGAGATCAGGAACCGCACGCGGACGGGCGGCTGGCATTAAACCCACTACTTAATGCGTAACCTGTCTGAGTGATTCGCAGTTCTGGGGGCATGGCTTCCTCCGACCTCAACCTCCGGACCCTGCGCGACATTTCGATTGGGAGAACGTATATAAACTACGACGATGTACCATGAACATTCGATTGGGCATCTATGAGATTTTTTCGAGGATCGTCCCTGGCGTATCGTATTGATTTGGAAACGACAATAAAGCCTGCGCCCCCAGTGGCAGGCGGAGCAAAGTGGAAAGGCGCGCTGAACGCGCCTCCTCCAGAAAATAGTACAAAGTCTTGTTTATGATAGGAGTATCTTGATGGACCAACAAAACTTGCCTTCATATCCGGGCGCTACTGTTCTGCCCTCCAGCACGCTGGCAATTGTCAGCCTGGTCTCGGGGATCCTGGGATTCACCTTCGCGCCGGTGATCGGTGGGATCGTCGCTCTGATCACCGGTTACATGGCGCGCAACGAGACGCGCTCCACGCCCCCGACCGCTTCCGGCGATGGCATGGCTACCGCCGGGATCATCCTGGGTTGGGTCCAGATTGGTTTAGGCGTCGTTGCTGTGTGTTGTTTTGTGGCTGTCCTGCTTTTAAGCATGGGAGGTGCTGGAATGTATTGGAATAATCAATAGTCCCGGCAGGAAACTTATTCCTGAAGGCGTTGTCTGCTAAAATAGGGCATGCCGATACACTAGACAAATGTTCGGCAGCAAATCATGAAAACGAAAGGAGACATAGCTATGGGTGCTACTGGCAAAAAAGATAAAGGCAATAAAGAAGAGCGCAAGAAACCAAAGCTTAACATTAAGGAGAAACGCAAGCAGAAGAACGAAAAGAAGAATAAGTAAATCATAAAGCCTCCCTGTTTCGCAACCCGCGCGACAGGGAGGCTAACTTATTGTGGGCTGAGCTGAAAAAGGTGAATCTATAGCCCGACCTGCCTTGCCCAATGCGCTAATGTCTGTAAAATGTTTGTGAGAAAATCTGGGGGAAGAAGACCGAGGGCGTCTGCACCAAAGTAGAAAAAGAAAAGTGCAATAAAAACGAAGAGGAAAAAGCCCCAGGGGGATGACGCCTGTTCTTTGCTTCGTCGCTTGGGCTTGTGGTCGGCGTCTTCGGAGACACGTTCCTCTTTTTTCGTTTCCTTCTTATCATCTTCTTCATCGTCATTCTTGAAAAGATAAGAAGTATGTGAGATTCCGCTGCCTGGAAGCCCCGTGGTCTGGCGGACGCCGCGTTTGCTGAAATTAAGAGTAAACCCTTTCCTGCCAACACTGATGCTCATCCCGCTTTTGCTCAGATTCACCTTTACACCGGGGAAAAGGTTAAATGTTTTTCGGATGCGGACAGGCATAGTTCCTTCCTGGCAGGCTGTTTGACCCTGGAAAGAGAGGGCGCGTTCCCAGGTTTCTTGTATGGACCGCGCCCTCTTCTGATTCTTTTTAACGGGCTCCGAGCAGATGTGTTACTCTACGGGGTGACAGTGACGGTGAATGCATCTGCCAGCAGCCCAAATGAGTTGTTCGGATTCGTCACGCGCAGATCCCAAAGTTGGGTGCCAAATTCCGCATCGACCTGCGTATCGACTGTGATCACGATCGTGGTGGGGTTGACGACCTGCGTTGTCACGACCTGCGGCGTAATTCCCTGCCCGCCCTCGAAGGTCAACACTGCGCCATTGACAAAGCCGGATCCGGTAATGGTCAAATTGACGGTTGTATCGGCTGGCGCAGTATTTGGTGTGAGGTTCTGGATGGCTGGCTGGGGGGTAGCGGTGACGGCGGGCAACGGCGCAGTTGCTGTGGGGGCAGGCGCTGTGGGTGAAGCAGGCGCAAGGGTGGCGCTCGGAACAGGCGTCGCAGCGACAACCGTCGCTGTGGGGGTGATCGGGGTGAACGTAAAGGTCGGGAGAAGCGTGGGCGCGGCCCCGGTCGGGGAGGGGATGGGGGAAGCTGTTGGCGTGATTATGATCGGGCTGCCGAACTCCCTCCAGCCCAGGTCGGGAGCCGCACCGATAAATCCCGTGATGGGATTCGGCGGAACCGGCTCTCCGCTGACGGTAATGTATTGCGCGACACCACTATCGACAGCAGGGGAAATCCCTTGCAGCAACAGACCGCTGAAGTCATCATCCACGGTCTCCCACGCTCCATCCGGACCCGGGTTTGGCGCGGCTACGAAAAGCGGATCCAGGCCAGTGAGGTTGCCAACGCCCAGCGTACTTTCCTCGCCGTCCGTCGTGTTGTTATAAAACAATGTGTATGCCGCGACTGAACTGGATGTCGGGTCCCCCTGCACTCTCCAAACCCCACGCCCCGTGGAGTTGACGATGATGTTATTGAAAGCCACCAGGTTATCACCGCCCGAAATGCCATGGGTATTCCCATAAAAGGTATTGTTGAAGACGCGGATCGCTTCCACCATATCGGCACCCGAATAGTCCTCTACTGTGTTTGCATTTGGCATCAGCCCGATCCCCGCCTTGATGTTGTTGACAATCAGGTTGCCGACGATTATGAAGCGACGATTGGTATCCTGTGGGTCGCCGGGAAAATCAACAAACTGGATACCATCCTCACGACTTCCAATGATCATGTTGTTCCAGATGTTCACGTCCATGGGTCCCGGTGGGGAGGGCTTGTCCTGCAAATTGACCTCGATCCCATCATCTCCGGCATACAGGATGCGGTTATTCTCGATCAACAGGGGCCTGTCTGTGTTATCCAGGTGAATCGCATCATCCCCGGATTTGAAATAAACGTTGTTGCGGTTGCTGCCGCCTGCCCCCCATTGATAATTGACAGCGATCATGGACGAATGGAAAAAATTGAAGTCAGCAATAAACGCAGAAGAAGCCTGGATGCCGTTATTGCCGCCTTGAATGACAAAGCCGCGGATACTGGGCATCTGGGCCAGATTGGATGGGATGGTGATCGTGGCTGTGCCGGCACCGCCATTGATGACGGTCGTGTTTCTGGCAGGGTCCAGCTGATCAAAGGTTTCTGCAGTCAGCGCGACCGCTTTATCCAGCACCAGGTTCTCGATGTAGGTTCCCGCCCGCACTTGAATAATATCACCGGGTTCGGCGGCATTGATCGCCTCCTGAATGGTGGCATATTCATCCGGGACAATGAGGAGATCCACCGCCTGCTCCTCGCGGTTCAGTGCCCACACGCCTGCAGCCACTCCAATGAGAATGATACATACAACGATGGCTGCGATTGTCCAAAGGCTTCGATTAATGGGTCTGTCAAACATTTTTACCTCCAATATTCCCGCATCAGGCAGCCACGATCAGTTAAAAAAATGAAAATTTTTTCTCTGTCCAAAATCGATCGATTCTGTTTCAAGCTCCTTGCGGGATCCGTAGACAGGAAGCGTTGCGCGCCGCGTTGCGCGGCGAAAATAAGCTTCATACTATAGAACGATTCGACGGGAGTGCTGTTCTGCAAAAATGAGTATGTTTTTAAACCTCTTTCAGTTCTTTCTCATATTCTTTGGCTAGGATTAATGAGACGTATTCCAGGGGTTTAATGCATTGCCGATCCAATTCCCGCCCAAAATTCATATGGAAGTTTTGAAAGGAGTAAAAGTATGTTTATGACTCAACTCGCCAAACGACGTTCGCTCCTGGCGCTCCTGCTGTTTGCTCTTGGTTTGGCAATGATCGGGGCCGCGCCCGCTCATCAGGCGTTCCCGGAAGTGATCCCGCTGCCGAACGGCTTCCAGCCGGAAGGCATTGCCAGCGGGAAGGGCAGCACGTTTTATGTTGGATCCATTCCCACGGGCGCGGTGTATCGCGGCGACCTGCGAAGTGGCGAAGGGGAAGTCCTCGTCCCTGCCCAGGAAGGCCGAAGCGCGATCGGAATGAAGTATGACCAGCGCAGCGGCTTGCTCTTTGTCGCCGGCGGCAACACAGGCTATGCTTACGTTTACGATGGTAAAACAGGCGCCAACGTTGCCGAAATCCAGCTCAGTACAACCCCCAGTTTCATCAATGATGTGGTGGTTACGAAAGATGCTGCCTACTTCACCAATTCCTTTCAGCCTGTATTGCACCGCGTGCCCCTTGCAAGAAGAGGCGGCTTGCCTCCTGCGCCAACCAGCGAAGAAATCCCGTTGGGAGGGGAGTACCAGTTTACCCCTGGCGCTTTTAACGCCAATGGCATTGCCGCGACGGAGAATGGCAAGGCGTTGATCATCGTCAATAGTACGGAAGGCGCGCTGTATAAAGTAGATCCGGAGAGCGGGAATGCGACGCGGATCGATCTTGGAGGAGGGGCAGTGCCCAATGGCGATGGACTCCTGCTGCAGGGCAAGACCTTATATGTCGTGCAGAATCGATTGAACCAGATCGCGGTGGTGAGACTGAACCACGACCTTACTGTTGGCTCGGTCGTGAATACGATTACCAGTCCGCTTTTCCGCGTGCCGACGACGATTGCGCAATTCGGCAAATCCCTGTATGCGGTCAATGCCCGCTTCGGGACAGAACCGACGCCGGATACTGAGTACGAGGTCGTTCGCGTCCCTCGGAAGTAACAGAATTCCTGACCGAGTGCGGCTCTTCTCTGTGCAGGAGAGTCGCACTCTTTTTAAGTGCCAAGCCGCTGCGCGCTTAACGCATAGGCTGCGATGCCAAACGCGATGGCAACATTGAAAGACTTCTTTTCTCCGAACATGGGGAGGTAGATGATGCTGTCGCATAGATCGAGCAGATCGGGGTCCACGCCGGTCACTTCATTGCCGACGATCAGAACAGCGGGATTGGGGAATCGGGAATCGGGAAATTGGGAGATTGATAGGGAACGCGGGTCTTCCTCGAGTGCGTAGACTTTCCAACCTTCCGTTTTCAAACCTTTTATCAATCTGACGGCATCCTTGTGATATGACCATGGGACGGAATCCTGCGCGCCGAGGGACGTCTTGGTCACCGCTTCGTTGTCGGCCGGGGGCGTGATGCCGCACAGATAGGCGTGCATGAATCCGAATCCGTCTGCGCTGCGCAGGATCGAGCCGACATTCCACGCCGAGCGGATGTTATCGAGCAGGACGGCCAAGCTCTTTCCTCTTTCTTCTCTCCTCTCCGCTTCCTTCAGTGCAGACATTGTATTTTTTCCGCCTTTGCGGCGGTCATCAGGACCGGGTTCAGCAGCTAACTGTCGGCGGAGAGCGACGCGAGTATCTCCCATGCAGGCGGGGCAGCGCGTGCCAAAGGGATGTCCCTGCACAAGCGGATAACGAAGTCCGCAAGACTGGCATACTCTGATCTCGTATGAAGTGTCTGGCATGCGGTCATTATACATGCTACAATTTGCTTATGCATCGCGTGGTCCCTGAGCTTATTGTCGAGAATTATCGGGCAGGTTGTTACAGCGGGGAATTTCCCGCGGTGGGGATGTTTCTTGATCTTTCCGGCTTTTCTACCATGACCGATGTCCTCATGCAGCATGGCCAACACGGTGCGGAAGTGCTGGCGGGCCTGATGCATGGTGTGTTCGATCCGCTGGTGGAAAGTGTTTTCGATTACGGGGGCAAGGTCATTGGGTTTGCAGGCGATGGCGTCATGGCGCTATTCCCCGTCGAATCGGACTTGAAGTCAACTGCCTTGCGCGCGCTGACCTCAGCCGGTGTCATCCAGAAGCGCTTCAAAGAGAACCCTGTGCGTCAGACCGTTTACGGAAAATTTTCGATCTCAGCAAGGATTGGTCTGGCAAGTGGTTCTGTGTCCTGGGGGATTTTGCGTTCCTACACTGGAGATCAAGCGACATATTATTTTCGTGGCAGCGCGGTGGATGAGTCGGCGGAGGCGGAACAGCATGCGAAAGCAGGGGATATCCTGCTGACCACCGGGCTGTGGAAGTTTTTACAGAAAGAGATTTACACGACGCCCAGCGATTCGTTCCAGCGATTTAATGGTTTCCGTTCCGAATTGCCTGAACCTACCCGGGTGGTTTTCCCGCCTGTTGATCTGAGTGTGGCCCGTCTCTTTATGCCCGAGGAAGTGATTGCGAATGATGTGCGCGGGGAGTTTCGTCAGGTTGTGAATTTGTTCATGCGGTTCCCCAATCTTTCTGAAATTCATTTGCGCGACCTGATGAGCAGGGTCTTCGAACTGCGGAATAAATATGGTGGCATGCTAAACCGCCTTGACTTTGGCGATAAGGGCTGCAATTTGCTCATGTTGTGGGGTGCGCCCGTGGCGTACGAAAACGATATTGGTCGCGCCCTGAATTTCCTGCTCGACCTGAAAGCCCAGGTTCATTTCCCGATCACAGGCGGTGTGACGTACTACATCGCGCATGCCGGTTATCTTGGCAGTGCCATGTGCGAGGATTACACCTGCTATGGATGGGGTGTCAACCTTGCTTCCCGTTTCATGATGGCTGCACCGGAGGGCGAGGTCTGGGTGGATGATCGCATCGCGCGGCGGGTTTCCAAGAGGTTTGAGATCGAATTTGTGGGTCGTCAATCCTTCAAGGGCTTCGCGGCCGACCAAAAAGTCCATCGTTTGCGCGGATATAAGCAAAGCATGGAACCGATCTATCCCGGGGAACTGGTGGGGCGGGAAGAGGAGCTTGCACAGCTGGTACATTTTATTGAACCCTTGTGGGAAAACAAATTTGCGGGCTTGTTGCTTGTCTCCGGAGATGCCGGCACCGGGAAGGGGCGTCTCGTCTATGAATTCCGTTCCTCCGGGATGTTCCAAGGGAAAAAGATACTCTGGGCTGTCTGTCAGTCTGATCAAATCCTGCGTCAGTCTTTCAACCCGTTCCGCAACTGGTTACTGAGATATTTTGGTCTTTCTGTCAGCCAGTCCCTGGAGGAACGCAGGCAGGTTTTTGACACAAAATTGAATGACCTGCTCGCCTTCACCCCGGATCCGGAACTGAGACATGAACTGGATCGGACGCGTTCCGTTCTTGGCGCGCTGTTCGATGTGTATTGGGACGGCTCCCTGTACGAACAACTGGACGCGCAAGGCCGCTACAACAACACATTCCTGGCGCTGATCGCCTTGCTCAAGGCGGAGAGCCTGCGCCAGCCAGTTGTGATGTTCCTGGAAGACTTTCAGTTTATCGATAACGATTCAAAGGATCTGTTGCCGCGTTTAAAACGTGCCATTCTTGCGGCCGGGGCGTCCTATCCAATTGCGATCATCGTGACCACCCGGCCTTCTGACAGATCCCTCGAACGGGACTTGATCGATGCCCGCATTGACTTGCGCGGGCTTGAGTATGAGGAAATTGCGCAGCTTGCCGAAACAATGCTGGGCAGCACGGCTGCTCCTGATCTGGTCACATTGTTGCTGAAGCGTTCAGAGGGTAACGCCTATTTTGTAGAGCAGATCATTCGCTATTTGCAGGAAGAGAACTTCATCGAGATGAGCAAGGATGGCTGGTCGCTGGTTAGAAGGCTGCGTACTAGCTTCCTGCCCGGGGATATCCGCTCTCTTTTGGTGGCGCGGCTCGATCAGCTTGCGCGCAAAGTGAAGGAGATCATCCAGACCGCCTCTGTGCTGGGACGCGAGTTCGAGATCCAGGTGCTCCTGCAAATGCTGCACGAAGAGCAGAATGTGCAGGCTTATGTGGCGGAGGCTGAGAATGCCTCCATCTGGACGCCGATCGATGAAGTGCGCTATATCTTCTCGCATGGACTCCTGCGCGATGCAGCCTATGAAATGCAAATGAGCTCCAGAAGACAGGAGCTGCATACCCTGGCTGTCAAAGCCCTGGAGGCTCTGTTTGCTGGCGATTTGAGAGCCCACTATGCCGAACTTGCCTATCATGCGGATCGCGCTGAGCTTTATCCGAAGGCACAAGAGTATTACACGCTGGCAGGCAAAGCCTCGTCTGAGCTTTATCAAAACAGCCGGGGAATCGAATACTATACACGTGCCCTGGCACATGTCCCATCTGATGATCTGGTTACACAGTTCTCGATCCTGCTTGAGCGGGCGGAACTGTGTAATCGGCTGGGCGAACGCGGCTCTCAGTTCCAGGATCTGGAGTCTCTTCGAAAGCTTGCCCGGCAGATGAATGATCTTAAGCGGCTGTCAAAAGTGGATATGTTGTTCGCTCACTACCATATATCCGTTAGCGAGTACCCTGCTGTCGTACGGTGTTCGGAGCGTGTTGTGGAACTGAATCGTATGGTTGAGGATGCCGATATTTTATTGGATACGTATCGGGTCTGGCCCCTCGCTCTTCTGCGGCAGGGAAAATTGGAAGAGGCCATGAAAGTTGCTCAGGAAGGCCGGCAGCTTGCTCAACTCTATGGCGATCCGGTAAAAGAAGGCTATATTCTCAATTGCATGGGATTGATTGCGATTGAGCAGAAGGACTCTACAATTGCGCATGGATACCTGGAACAGGCACTTGTCATTGCAAGAGAAAAGGGCAATCGCAGGCTTGAATCCATAACTCTTGGGAATCTAGGAAGTTCATCCGGTTATGCTCGACAGGACTATGCCTCTGCACGCGGATATTATGAAGCAGGATATGAACTTATGCATGAGCAGGGTGAGCGATCTGGCGAAGCGGCGACGCTGGGAAATCTCGGCTGGGTCGCGGGAATACAGGGAGACTTCCAATCCGCGCGCTCCTTTCATGAACGCGCTTTACTGATTTCACGCGAGGTTGGTAATCGATATTTGGAGACTAACACACTTATTAATCTCAGTGCAATAACAGGTGCGGAGTCTAACGCGCAAGCTTCAATGGTTTATGCTCAAAAAGCATTGGAATTATCTCGTAGCATTGGTGACCGCTCTGGTGAGGCTTGGTCTTTTTTGTACATGGGGTATGCATATTTATTGTTAACTAACATCCCACAGGCAGAAGCATCGTTCCAGGCCTCCATTGATATTCGGGAAGAACTTGGTCAAACAGGCATGAAAATGGAGTCGCTTGGGGGCCTGATTCAGGCTCTGTTGCGCAAAGGGGAACACGCAATCGCACTGAATGAAGTTGAGAAGATTATTTCGCTTTTGCTGGCCGGTGATATGTTGGAAGGTACGGAGGAGCCACTGCGAATCTACTATGCGTGTTATCTGGTACTTCAAAAAGCGCAGGACCCGCGCTCGCAGAGCGTACTGCATTCAGCAGCCCAATTGCTTGAAGCACAGGTCTCCAAATTAAGAGATGAACGCGCGCGTCAAATGTACGTTGAAAACGTACCATGGCGGCTTGCGATTCAGCAGGAATGGCGCGCGAAATCTGTTTAATTTAGGGAAAGATGCCTGTGGGGGGATCACCCACATTCAGTGTGAATTTGACTCTGTCTCTGCCCGCACTCTGTGTCTTGATTTCATGTGGTTTGCCATCATACAGAGCAAAAAGTCTTTTCCCGGCAGGCAGAGTTCGTAGGACAACCTCGTAAGTAACATTTGCATCCTTACGGGATGCTTTCTCCCTCACGCCAAAGGCATTGAACCAGGTGATGAAACCATCTTCGAAAGGAGTGGGGTCAGGTATGGGTTTGCTGTACGCCTCATACTTGTCATCCACGTCGATTTCGAGCTCCGACTTGTAATTGGGGATTTTGTCATTTCCCTTGATTGTGTACTTTGCGGTTGCCATATTCTCCTCTTTGTGGTGTGTCGTTCATCCCGGTTTTTGGTATTATAGTCTCACAAACAAGTATGCGCTATCTTCTATTCAACAAACCTTACGGTATCATTTCACAATTCACAGACGAAGGTACAGGGCATCCCACGCTCAAGCAGTATATCGATGTGCCTGACGTGTACGCGGCGGGTCGTTTGGACCGTGACAGTGAAGGCCTGTTGCTGCTTACCGATGATGGCTCCCTGATCAAGCGCTTGACCGACCCGAAACATCACGTCGAGAAAACCTACTGGGTGATGGTGGAAGGCGATCCAAACCAGGAAAAGTTAACTAAACTTGAGCGCGGGGTCCAACTGAAGGATTATTTGACGTTGCCTGCCAGTGCCCGCCTCCTTCCCAGCCCGAGCCTGCCCCCGCGCCCCAAGCCTGTGACTCCCCATGGGCCCACCGCGTGGATCGAGATCAGGCTGCGGGAGGGCAAGAAGCGCCAGATCCGCCACATGACTGCCGCTGTGGGACTGTTCACATTGAGACTGGTCCGTGTGGCGATCGGGGAGATCGGGCTGGGTGAGCTTGCTCCGGGGCAATGGCGAGACTTAACATTACATGAGATAAATTTACTCAAAAAATAAGCGCATTATAATGATTTCATGTTGTGGCGCGCGTCATCTTTTATCGGTGTACTGGTTCTGGTGGTTTTCGTTGCATTTGGTTCAACTTCTGTATCGCGCGCCGAATCTGAGGAGCAGCCAGTCTTAGCGGGATCACCTTATGACCTGATCAATGCCGTCAATGCGCTGCGTGCCTCGTACGGACTTGCTCCCTACAGTATCAACTCCATTCTGATGTATACTGCCCAGGCTCAGGCAGATTTTATGGCAGCTACAGGAAGTATGACACATTCGGGCCCTGGCGGCATCGGCTTGACGGATCGATTGCTCGCGGCTGGATATCCGCTGGCGGGGGATTTATCATTGGGCGGATTTCGTTCAGAGAACATCACCGGCGGCGATGAAAGCAAGTCTGCCCAGGCTGCTATTGACGGATGGACAGGCGACGCGCCGCATTTGAACACCATGATTTCTCCAAATCTGACAGAGATCGGCGCAGGTGTGGCGGTGAGCGGTGGCCGGGTCTACTACGTCATCGACTGTGCCCATCCCACGGACAGCGGCGCGCCGCAATCAGCGGCGATAACTTCCGTCGCAGGCGGATCCGCTGTCCCGGCGGTGGAAGCGGTCATTATTCCCGTCGCGCTCAGCACTCCCAACGCGGACGGGAATGTTATCCACGAAGTCAAGTCCGGCCAAACGCTCTGGCAGATCGCGATCGCTTACGAAGTCAGGATCGATGAGATCAAAGGCTTCAACAATTTACTTGACAATAGTATTTACCCGGGAGAGAAATTGCTCATCAAGAGGGGAGTGGCAGTACCAACAGGTTCGTCCACCGAAGCGCTGACTCCGGCGGCAGCCTCTACGTCAACAAGTGTGCCAACTTTACCTGCTGCAGCTGCCATGGTTTTGACTGCCACTCCTCTTGTCATTTCCTCCTCAGTGTCGGCAAATAACTCGATGATCATGAAAGTAGCGATGGGCATTATCGCGCTTGCCCTTTTCGGCGGGGGTATCTTTACCTGGCTGGGCGGCCGAAAGAAAAAATAGTCATCCCCAAACTCGGATGAAAATCACGGCAAACTCATTACAATCTCTTCCTTCCACTCAGGCTAGCCTCTGATATACTGGACGAAACTTGTGAATAAAATCACAATTAGAGAGGTCCTATGAGTGAAATTCGTATTGATGCATTACTCCCGGCAGAGATGGCAGCCCGGGCTGAGTACCTGGGCGTTCGCAAAGCGGAGATGCCTTTTCTCAAAATGTTCATGCTATCCGTATTAGCGGGTGCGTTCATCGCCCTGGGTGCGATCTTCGCCACAACGATTGGCGCAGGGGCAATGCCAGTCACGGCTGCTGATGGAGCGGCCGCCTTTAGTACCAGTCTGCCATATGGCGTGACCAGATTGTTGATGGGGGTTGTGTTTAGCCTGGGGCTGATCCTGGTGGTTGTCGGTGGCGCAGAGCTGTTTACCGGCAACAATCTGATCGTGATGGCCTGGGCAAACGGCAAAGTGACCGGCCGGGCGTTGATCCGCAACTGGGTGATCGTCTATTTGGGAAATTTTGTTGGTTCGCTTGGGACCGTCCTCCTGATGTTCTTCACAAAGCAATATACGTTTGGAGGGAACGCGGTTGGGATCACGGCACTAAAGATCGGCGTGGCAAAGGTTGACATTACCTTCATCCAGGCGATTGCGCTGGGCATACTCTGCAATGCGCTGGTCTGCCTGGCTGTCTGGTTGACCTACAGCGCCCGCAGCACGATCGACAAGATTGCGGCGATTGTTTTCCCGATCACTGCTTTTGTTGCCGTAGGGTTCGAACACAGCGTTGCCAACATGTATTTCATCCCCTATGCTCTGTTCATCAAGAATTTCGATCCGGATTTCGTCGCCGAGGTCGGCGATAAAGTCGCGAATCTCGATCTATTGACTTGGCAGGCATTTTTTGTCAACAACTTGATTCCTGTGACCATTGGCAATATCATTGGTGGAGCAGTGCTGGTTGCAGGCCTTTACTGGGCGATATTCCTTCGCCCTGATAATTCCAAGTAAGGAGGATGACCCTATGAAAGCTTATGTATTGATCAAAATTCGCCCTGGCGATATTAAAGAGGTGGTGCGCCGGTTGCATGAGACCTCGCACGTCCTGGAAGCAAATATGACGTTTGGACCGTATGATGCAGTCGCTGTCGTGGAGGCTGCCGATCTTGGCGGGCTTGGAACGCTGATCGCTTCCTCCATTCAGCCGATGCCGGGTGTAGAACAAACATTAACCTGCCTGGCTGTCGAAGCATAGAGCGAAAACAGCTTTTGGTTGAATGTAAAAAACAAGCCCTTTCACAATGAAAGGGCTTGTTTTTCTATTTTCCTGTTACGGCAACGAATATCTCAAGATCCGGTTATTTCCCGCGTCGGTTACCCAGATAAAGCCCGCCGGGTCAACGGCAACACCTGCGGCGAGTCCGATCTCACTCGGTCCGGTTCCAAAGTCACCCCACGTTCGTACAAACTGGCCAGTGTCCGTGAATTCGATCACGCGATAGCCTTCCGGGTCTGTGATCAGCACATGCTTGTCTTCACTCACCGCAATCAGCGGCTTGTTATCGAGTGACTGGCCAAACCAGGCATTCACATCCCATTGCTGCAGCGGGAAATAGAAGGTTCCATTTTCATCAGGGAGGAAGGACTGGATGCGTTGATTCCAGGTGTCAGTCACGAAGACAGTTCCATCATTGGCCACTGCCACGCCGACTGGTTCATCGAATTGACCCACATCCAGACCGGCTGTCCCAAACTCCGTCAGGTAGTTGCCATCCTCATCGAAAATGACAATGCGCTTGTTCCCGGTATCGGCAACGAAGACGCGTCCCTGTGAGTCGACTGCCACACCGCGCGGACCCCAGAAGAAGCTCTTCGAGGCAGGATCTTCGGCTGATGGCTGGCCATACTGCCCCCAGACCTTCAGCGGTCGACCATCGCTCGCAAATTTCTGAACACGATGATTCCATGTATCCGTGACATACACGGAGCCGTCCGGTCCGACTGCGATGCCCCAGGGCTCATTGAACGTGCCTGAGGGCGCTTCCTCCAGCGCCTGCTCAAATGTGACGGGCTTGTTGTAATCGATTGCGGCAAATTTGCCCCATTCGTTCAAGAGAGTCCCGTCCGCGGCGAGGTGCAGGATGCGATGATTACGTGAGTCCGCGACATACACATCCTCATTCCGCCCAACGGCAATGGCACGCGGTGCGTTCAATCCGAGCGGGGGGTAGCGGTCCCCGCTGAAGATCTGGTTAGCGTCTACCATAATGGTGCCCGCCTCATACGGGTCCACAGCGACCGGGGCTGCCGAAGGTCCCACTCCATAGTTCCAGATCTTGGCAGCGACATCCTTGCGAACGAAAAGTTTCATCTGGTCGGCCGGCTGCCAGGTGGTGAGTGTCATGGATGAGCTTCCAATGGCTTGTGCATATTTTGTATAGTCGCGGTCGAGCCAGATATCGAAGATGCCCTGACGGATCTGCGGAGTTGTAATTGCGTTCAACACCCGGGTTTTATCGAGGCCGAAGTAATCCTGATTCGGCCACCACATGCGGATGTAATCGAACTCATAGAACTCATCCCCAAGAGCAGCATTGATCTTGTCGAAGTTCTTTTGGTCGACGATGACTGCGACCGCATCCCGCAGCGAGCGTGTCGGCTGATCGAATGAGCGCAGTGCTGTGAAATCACGCAGGTACCAGACCATGGGCCAGGAAACACCTGTGTCCGGAGCGCTGGCATCATAAGCCACGATCGCGTTGAGTCCACCGGCCGTGCGCTCAGAGATCTCTTCGACTTGTGCCATGACATCTTTCACGCCTCGTGCACCATGGGCGTAGACAAGATATTCCGTCGCGTTATCGTAATCGATGTAGTTGGCTCGGACAGAGACGCGCACAGTCTGAATGAAGAGCAGACCAAAAATCGTCAACGTAACGAGACCGACAAGTGCACTTGTACGTTGCAATCGGGAGAGGTAGATCATGCCGATGATGCTGCCAATGAACGCGATCAGCACCGCCGCGAAGCGCAGCCAGTTCCAGGAAGAAATGCCGGCCGGGTCCGTGCCGACCGCGGATGACGACATAAGTAAGGAGGCACCACCGAGAATGCTTACACCGAACGTGACAAGCGCGATGATCATCAGGGCTACAATGCTTAGGCTGACAAGATCATCCTTCATTAAGTAGCCCAGTAATGCGCCTGCCAGGATCATTGTGACAAGCGGGAATAGGAATGCCGCGGTGGCTTGCAGCTGTAACAATTCGGAACCCTGGAATGGCGGTGAGTCTCCGTATAAGGACTTCAAGGTACTGAATGTTGCAAGAACAAATACCATCACGACCAGGATGGCAAGTCCAACCCGTTGCGGTTTTTCAAGGGTTAATTGCGATGCGACAGTCTCGATCAACTGGCCGATCGCCCACCCGGACATCAGGATCATGGGCCAGGCCATGTGATACGTCAGCCAGGGCATACGTTCGCCTGCAATGGTGAATGCCAGGATGCTGCTGACAACCCACCAGGTTGTTAACCAAAAAAATACTCCAAAGTTCAATCCAACGGATTCGGTCCCTGCTTCGGATTCAGGCTTTGTTTCGGGTGCAAGCTCTGCTTCCTTTTCGTATTCATTTTCGTCCGAATCAACAGGAGCAGTTGCGTGCTGGTCAAGCAGCTTTTTCAAGCCCAAGCCGACTGCCAGGAGAGTCCCAATGGCAGGCAGGAACTCGTACATCGGGATCTGGATCAGCAGATAATAATATTCAGGCTGGCTGCCGCGTTCCACACCTTGTTGAACAAGCCAGTAACCCAGCGACCCGACGATACCTGTGAAAAATCCTGCTGCATTTGTGAAAACAGTGGTGTAAAAGATCGTAAAGGGTCCCCAGAAGGCTACCGCATACTTCCACCAGTCACGGTCCCAGAGCATTCCGATGAGAATGGAAAGGAGGAAGAATCCAGCAACAAACGCTCCGACGATCATTAACGTGCGTGAATCCAATGCGTTCACAGAAGCGGTGTCGGTCGGGATAACAATGTTCAGCCTGTGTTCAAGCCATTGGATGGGGAAGGCCGTGATCATCGGCAGGACAAAGGTGCCCAGCAGCATCAACAAATCAAACGAGCGCTCTTTTGGGATCCTGTGCCTGACATATGCCAGGAAGAGATATGCCGAACCGGCGATGAGAAAAACAGCCACGCCGGCTCCCAGGAAAATCATACCAATCAGGGATCCCAAATTTCCTTCGCCTGCAGGTGTGAGAGGAGAGGGCGTTTCAGCCGGGTTGGCAGGGGCAGCCGTCTCCGTCCCGCTTAAGGTTTCGGCATCTCTACTGACATACGTGAGCGCCGCGCCTGCCCCCAGCAAAATGGCTGCAGCAACGAGGACAATGGTAAACGTTCGAAACAGCCGGTAGTTGCCTTCCCAGGGTTTTTTCGTAATTTGGATGACAAAATAAACAGTCAAAAAGATAATGGCTTGTGCCGTGTAAATGAAGGCCGTCTCTTTGGTCAAAAAATGCAGAAGCGTTGCCGCACTGGCAAAATATAGATAGCGCTTTTCTCCGTTTTCGAGATATCGCAGCATCGAATACAACAATACGAGGCCTGCCAGCCCTGTATATGACTCGTTGCGGACGTAGCGTCCGTAGTAAAGCATATATGGTGAAACAACCATGAGCAGTCCGACGATCAGGGCACCCCATTTCCCAAGATAACGCCGCCAATGCCACACTATCCAAACTGTCGCGATACTGAAAAGCACTGCAGGGATACGGGCAGTAAAGTCCGAAACACCAAACAGGAAGTATGTCAGCGCAATCATATGAAACTGGAGAGGTCCATGCATCATAGGGGAGTGCTGGTAACCCTGTCCGCGGTACAAGAGCCATGAAAAATAAGTATGCAGGCTTTCGTCGTGACTCATTACCCTTGGCTCCAGGGCATAAAACCTTGTAACGATTGCCAGGATAATGATCCCCGCAAACAAAGCTATTTGATTCGTAATTGCCGGAAAGGCAGGGTGGACGGGTCGCTCAAGCCAGGTGAGGAGTTTATTGTTGTTATTCATAATCCCTTGTGTCTATTTGAGATTGGAAACTTATACTTCAATCTGAAAGTTCTGACAAGTTTTTGTGTAAGAGTTTCTTAATGACTATCCGTCAGGTGTGAAGGTTGTTGGGCTGACTGAGGGTGTATAAGTTGTCGCCAGGATTGTCGGATTGATGGTGCCGGTTGGAGTGAAATTACAGACCGGAATAATTATTTCCATGGCCATCCTGACCGTTTCTGCTTTCATGTTATTGGCGGCCATGATATCTTCCTTCGATGTGGCAAATTGATAAGCAATACTTTCGAGCGTATCATTTTCCTGAACCACATACATCATTCCTTCACAGTTTTGGAGCATCACCTTTGTGCTGGTCGATTGCGTGGAGGGTGTTGGAACCGGCGGGATACTGACCGGCAGCGGGCTGGGGTTTTGTCTGCCCGAGAGGCTAAACTGCCAGACACTAAAAATAAACGCCAGGAACACCACACTCATTACGGCTGTGCGCGTAGCCAATATTATACTCGTCTGTGTTTTTGTATTTCTCTTTACATGAATAGTATCCATTAAGAGGGGGATGGGCTGAAGATTCCACCGTCTTCTCATGGCTGGCAGCAGAATGCTTTCCACCTCTTTGATCTCCTCGGCATAGGCGCGGCATTCGCTGCAATCCTTGAGATGCATGGAAAGCGTAATTGTTTGCCGTTTATCTAAAGCATCGTCAGCATTGAATTGAATTAACCTGCGAGCTTCTGCGTGTGTGATTTGCATCTCGGCTTATTCTCCATGCCAGTTTTTCAATGCGCCTCTCAATTTCTCGCGCGCACTGTGCAACCGTGAATGAATGGTCCCTTCGTTGACGGAAAGTATTTCGGAAATCTCAGCAATAGATAGCTCATGAAAATATCGAAGCACTACAACGATGCGATGCCGTTCGTCCAGCTGGCTCAGCGATCTCCAGATCTGAGCTTCTTTTTCGCTCTGCATCACTGCCTCTTCAGGCGAGACTTCCTTTTGGCGCTCGACCTGAAAAATGGTCGTCAGTGTCGTCCGCAATCGTTCGAGGATCTTGCGCTTGCGAAGATGGCTGCGGCTGTGATTCAGTGCGATGGTATAAAGCCAGGCCTGGAAGGATTTCTTCTCCTGGTAGCCAGGCAATGACCGCAATGCAGCGATAAAAGTCTCCTGCGTGATCTCGTTGGCTTCGGCCGGATCGCCAACAATGGACAGTGCCAATCTGAAAACACTGCTCTCGTATTGGCGCACGAGCATTTCGATCGCGGCTTCATTTCCAGCGATGCACTCTGCGATGAGCCACGATGGATGGGCTTCATTCATGCGTTCTAAGGGATTAACGCGCGTGGGGTTAAAAATCTTCACCGGATTTATGTTTATGGTTGAATTTAGAATTTGCGCATAGCCAGTTAATCACTATTAGTTTTTCCACTTTAAATACCACTAAGAAGAAACAGTGCCCGCCAACTGACCGCAGCCTGCCTGGATATCAACGCCTTTACGCATACGGATCGTGCACGGAATTCCAGCCTGCTCCAGCGTTTCCTTGAACAACGCCGCCCGCTGACGATCTGTGGCGCGACCTTCGTATCCCTTCGTGGGGTTCAGGGGAATGGCATTTACATGACACAGCAAGCCCTTGAGCCTGGATGCAAGTTTTCTGGCAACCTCAGGCGTGTCATTGACTTCGTGGATCAATGCCCACTCAAAGGTAATTCGTCGCCCTGTTTGGGAGACGTAATAGCGACAGGCATCGAGCACTTCGTCGATCTTATATTTCTTGTTAATGGGCAGCATACTTACACGGGATTCATCGTCCGCGGCGTGGAGCGAGAGGGCGAGATTCACCTGTCGCTTTTCGTCCGCGAAACGCCGGATCATCGGGACCAGGCCCACGGTCGAGATGGTGAAGCGGCGAGCCCCAAAATTGTATCCATCCGGGTCGTTGAGCCGGTCGATCGCCTCCATGGTGTTGTCATAATTGTGAAAAGGCTCGCCCATTCCCATTAAAACGACGTTGGTTACGTTTTGGTTCTCCTGCCTGAGCATGCGCGCGTAGTACATCACCTGCGCAACGATCTCCCCACTGGAAAGATGGCGTTTGAAGCCCATCTGACCCGTCGCGCAGAAGACGCAGCCCATGGCGCAGCCAGCCTGCGTGGAGATGCAAAGCGTACGGCGATTTTTCGCGCCCCTGCCGGTGGGGGAGGCGGTAATCTGGGGATTATCCGCAGGGTCACCATAGCGCATCAAAACAGCTTCGATCAGGTTCTTATCGGGCAATTCAAAAAGTGTTTTGCGCGTGGTTCCATCCGCAGAATCCTGATAGATCTTCACCTGGAATGGGGAGAAGGTGACATGCTCTGCAAGTCTTTCGCGCAGAGATTTTGGCAGATTTGTGAATTGCTCAGGGGAGTCGTAAAAATGCTGGTACAGACCCTGCCAGATCTGTTTTGCGCGATAGGCAGGCTCATTCCACTCTTTTAAGAGACTTGTTATTTCGTCTATATCTAAATCGTAAATTAACATTCTGAGGATCAATCCACCAGGGCTGCCAGGTCTTCGGCAATAATATCTATTTTGGGTTTCCAGCTTTCCGCCTGTTCTTTTGTCGAAACGCCGCTCAGTACCAGCGCAGTACGGCATCCCACTGCCTGCCCCGCAGCAATGTCGGTTTCCAGCCTGTCGCCCACAACAAGCGTCTCTTCTTTTGTTGTACCAAGCTTCTCCAGGGCAAGATCCATCAGAAACGGGAATGGCTTTCCAGCAACGATTGGCTCTACATTTGTCGCGGTCACGATCACAGAAATCCAGGCACCTGCGCCAGGGATCTCCCCGCGCGGGGTGGGAAAGGTCTTATCCGGATTGGTCGCGTAAAAGGGAATTCCCCTGCGCACAAGCAAGGTGGCTTCACAGGCTTTTTGGAAGGTAATACCGCGGTCGATGCCCATAACGACCACTTCTGCCTGTGGGGCATCTTCCACCGAAAGGACCTCGAAACCTCTTTCTTCCAATGCCATCTGGATGCCATCTTCACCGATCATGAAGACTTTTGTGCCGGGCGGGAATTTCTGCGCCACTGCGTGAGCTGCGCCCTGTGATGAGGTAATGATCTGCCAGGGTTCCGTGTGAACGCCAAACTCTTTCAGCCGCGCCACATATTGCTCGGACGTCCTGGTACTGTTATTTGTCGCGAAGACAAATTTCAAGCCGCGTTCACGGATGCGATTAAATGTTGCCGAAAGGTCGCCAATCGGGGCATCCGACTTCCAGATGACGCCATCCATGTCGATGATAAGAGATTTGATGGTACTGGGGATCATTCAATGCTACGTACACAAAGTGCCCCGCATGTGGCACTTTGTGTTTATCCTTTCTCGAATTTTCTGATTAAATATTTCAACACCGGGGCATCGATCCATTTTCCTTCGTGGTCGGCACGCTCTTCAAAGTTCTCATTGCCGATGAACTCATGGAAGGAGTCGATGAACCCTTTGCCGTTTTTCAGATAACCTGCCCGGGCGAGGATCTCAATAACTTGTTGCAGAACTTCGCCTTTGATCACCACACGGTCGCCCTCTGTGCTTTTGCCGAAGTACAACTCGTGCATTTCCAGCAGTTCGCCAAGCCTCGGGACGGGGTCTTCATGATCGTCCACGCGATAATCCAGCCAGCGGTCCAGGTAGCCGCCGTACCCGGCTTTTGGCTTGGCAACGTAGATCGCCGCCGATTGGCGCCCGCGTTTGTCGCCGCCGGCATGGTCCCCCGCCAGTAACGCCGCGTGCAGACGGGTCGGCAGATTCCCTTTGGTCTTGAGGAACGTCTTCTCCATGGCAGGGACGACCCTTCCGCTTGCAAGAATATTACCCTGAATTGCATACCCTTTTCCGGCAACTCCACCCGCCCAGGCAAAACAGCCACTCCCTGAAAATGTCGCGGAGCCGCCTTTGACATCCACCAACCCGACCTGCCTCAGCTCCTTATCAGGATCATCTTCCAGCAATCTTACCAGTGCTTCCTGTGCCGATAAGCCCGTGCCCAGCAACGCCAGTCCGCGCGGACCAAAGGAGGTGTTGGCGAATGACTGGGTCGCTACCGCACCGACCGCTGCCTGCGCCCACGGGACAACAGCCCCGACCGCCGGGAATTTCGAGGCGACAGCGACACCCCAGGCTTGTTCTTCGAGATCACAGGCAACGATTGAAAAGGTCATATCTCTCCGGTGCGGCGATTATATCGTACCGCTCGGCGGAATCAAAAGCCCGCTGACCAAGCTCATGCTCTGTCAACGGGCATTCATCTTTGACAATGTCCGGTCGATTATTCTACTTTTTCGGGGATCTGCATCACTTCATCGACCAAACCGTATTCAACTGCGCCTTGAGCGTCCAAATAGAAGTCACGGTCAGTATCACGCTCGATCACTTCAAGTGGCTGTCCAGTGCTCTGGGCAAGGATGTGATTCAAAATACCCTTCTGGCGCAGGATTTGCCGCGCCGCGATCTCGATGTCGGTGGCTTGACCTTGCGCACCACCTAAAGGCTGGTGCATGTGGATCGTGGCATGCGGCAGGGCATAGCGACGGCCCTTCGTACCGGCGGTCAGCAGCACGGTCCCGAAGGAAGCTGTCACACCCACCGCGACAGTGCTGATCGGGTTCGAGATCATTTTCATCGTGTCATAGATGGCGAAGCCAGCATAGACAACACCACCCGGCGAGTTAATGTACATGTTGATCTCTCTTTCAGGATCTTCATGATTCAGGAACAGTAACTGGGCAACGATCAAGTTGGCAACCTGATCGTCGATCGGTGTGCCAAGAAAGATAATGCGTTCCTTCAAAAGCAATGAATAAATATCATAGGCACGCTCACCGCGGCCCGAGGATTCAATCACCATCGGGATCACATTTTTGAAATTGGGGATCATCTTATCTCCTTTTGCATTTCGCCAATGATACCTTTTCCGTATTGGAATTTTGTTAAAACTTTATCAGGGTTTTGCACATCCCTGCGAAGACGTAGAGGCCTTCGCAGGGATGTGCTTTTATTCGGACTTGGACTCAGTCTCGTTCGAAGGGTCAATCAGGCGTTCAGACTCCGGAGCGGCTTCTTCTTCCTTTACTTCTTCACGCGGAGTAGCTCCCTCCGAGGCGGGCTGCTCTTCAGAAACCTGGCGCTCTTCGGGCGGGACATATTCACCGACCGCAATGGATTTCAATACATCCAGGGCACGGCGTGTCAGAACCCGGTTGGCAGACTCCATCGCGACCGCCTGGGCGACGCGCTGCTGCCCCTGGCGCCCGCCGCGGATCTTGGACAGGTCGACACCCTGCATCGCCATCGCGGAGAGCGTCTGGTTGAATTCAGCATCCAGCGCTTCATTGTCCACCTCGATCTTTTCCTGGCGGACAAGTTCATCCAAAATCAACGAGCGCTCGAAGCGCTTCTTTGCCACCGGCTTCACTTCCTCTTCGACAAACTGCTCGCGGGTGGTATTACGCACTTTGAAGTAGGTATCCAAATCCATATTTTGCTGGGCGAGCCTTTGACTCAGGTCTTCGAGCACATGCTCGCCTTCGTGCTCGAGCGAATGCTGGTGGTACTTGAAGGTGGCGCCCTCCTTGATCTTTTCGATCAGGTCGACAAAATATTTGTCATCGTACTCGGCTTTGGAGCGGTTTTCAACGTCTTTTTTGACGGCTTCGCGCAGAGCATCGATCGTTTCGCCGGCGCCGGTCGTCTTGGCGAATTCATCATCGAGTTCGGGCAGGGACACGGCACGGACCGTCTTGACCGTGACTTCCAGCTCCACGTCTTTCCCTTGCAGGTTCTCCACTTCCCAATCAGCCGGGAAGCTGTGCTTGATCGTCTTCGTGTCGCCGGGTTTCAAGCCGACCAGTTCTTTGGCAAAACCATTGTAGGGCCACTCTGTGTCACGCTCTTCCTTGCGAATGAACGCTGCAAAACCGGCACGGTTCAACTCAGGCATCTCAGATTTGACGTCCAGGAGGACATAATCGCCTTCCTGCGCCTCACGCTCGACGTTTTCCGTCGTCGCGTACATTTGACGGAGGTCTTCGACCGCAGCCTCCAGCGTCTTTTCATCGGGAGCCGACCACTCATAGGGCAGACGGACCGAGCGATAGTCACCCAAATCCACTTCAGGTGCGAGGGGAACTTTGAAGGTGAACTTCGGCGGATCAAGCGACTCGATCGATTCGAGCGTGCCGGAGGCGCCGGGTTCCACTTCGGCTTCCTTGAGGATATTCGAGTATTCCGCGTCGATGAATTGATCGACAGCCTGCTCGAGAATCGCCTGTTCGCCGTAGTTGCGCACGATCATCTCGTACGGAGCCTTACCCGGACGGAAACCGGGGATCTTGCCGCGTTCAGAGATCTTACGAGCGGCACCGCGCTTGTAAGTATCCATTTTTTCGGGTTCGACTTCAACCACTAACCTGGCTTCATGAGTTTCTTCGATGGTCTTTTCGATTTTCAAGTTTTCCTCTTCATTTTCGTCATTGCGAGCCGCAGGCGAAGCAATCTCCTTACCATGGGAGCGATCGCTTCGTCGTGGCGTTTTGCGCCACTCCTCGCAATGCATGGGATAGTCTGCGTATGGGGACGGAGGGAATCGAACCCTCACGCCTTTCGGCACATGATCCTAAGTCATGCTCGTCTGCCAGTTCCGACACGTCCCCGGCTAAAAGCTAAAAGCTGTTAGCTGACAGCGTTTAGCGAGCGGCGAAATTATACCGTGTCATGCGGGAATTGTGGCAATCTCTCGTCCTTCTGCTCACACAATGGACGAGCTTATCAAATATATGGAAAGTTCTGGTTACACTGTAGCGCCATAAAGTTCAAGAAGCAGGAAACAAAGCCCTGTTAGGAAGTGAAAGCAACAATTGGAGTCAATCCCTGATGAAAATATGCTTAAGGAACCGCGCGGGTAAAAACCGCGTGGGAAATAGATACATGATTCGACTCGCCCAGGATACAAAAAACGCCCTACCTGTAGAGTAGAGCGCCTCCGCAATTTTCACATGATCCTAAGTCATGCCTGTCTGCCAGTTCCAGCACGTCTCCAAGCTAATCGCTAACAGCTAATCGCTGTCTGGCAAAAGCCCTCAGAGCGTGAAACTACCTTCCCAGATATAGGGGTCAAAAGAGCACAAAAAGCTGCATTCCTTCGCGATCGGTCCTTCGCTCATCCTCCCATCATCTTTCGGTGATCCTATAGGGCTCGAAGATACCCCCATATATGCCAGCTCCCTGGATTCCCGCATGCCCGTGCGAAAAGCTATCCGCTAATCGCTATTAGCTTTCCGCACGAATAGCGGTATAATCGCCGCCTGTTGCACATCCCACTCTGTGAGTGTCACTCAATGTCCCGAGTCATCAACCCCGAATCCGCAGGAAAAGAACGAACTCAATTAAGCAAAGCAATCGTGCTGGCTGTCCGTGAACTGGCAAAACAAAAAGACGTAACGAATGAAACCAAGGACCTGGCTGCGTTCATTGCACTGGCTTTGAAGAATATCTCGGAAGGAATCGATGTTTCCGTTGCCGCCTGGGAAAAGCGCGGCTACTGGGTCAAGGCGGACCGCTTCCGCATGGATTGGGTCTGGACCGGACAGGTTGCTGACAAAATGAAGGTCGCGATCTTTACCAATGACTGGGGCACGATTGCGATGCTCATGCCGCAGATTGCACAGAAATTCAACAAGATCGAGGTTTCAGATCATCACAGGCTCGGGAAGCCGTGGGTGGGAGCGTTCAAACAGTTGACCAGCAATCTGACCAGCCATCAGTGACCAATTTCACAGTAAAAAAATCTCCGAGCACTGCTTCGGAGATTTTTTGCTTTTTTTACTTTCCAGCATCTGTCTGCAACTTCGTGAGATGCGTCTCTGTATTATTCAGCAATTCAACCATCAGTTCACGGATGTGCTTGCTGAGATAATGATTTTCCAGCGTGGAGAGCGGCAGGAAGCGCGCACCCGCAACCACGTGAATACAATTCGCAGCTCCGCACAGGCAAATGAATGGTGCAGCCATTTCCCATTCGGTGGCGGGATAAAAGAACGAAAGCTCTTCACCCTTTTCAATATCGCGGTAGGCGATCATCAGCAAGTGTTCCGTATCCAGGATCACATTCGGGTCGCAGGAATGATTGAGTGCTGATAACTTCCCGACTTCCGTATGGCGATCGCGATCGATCTGAACCGTATAACGGTTCGCCTTGTTGGTGACCTTTTCCGTGGGGATGTCACAAATGACCTGACCTTTTTTATATGCGTGCTTGGTGATCAAGCTTCTGAATTTATTTTCCGTCTTGATCGTAAGCGTATCCATCGAAACCATTTCGTATTCCTTTCTTCATTCAAGAATAACATCTTGCGATGCATGATGCATTGGAAATACTATACAACATTATTGAATCAAAATCAATAACTATGGTCATGTTTTGAGAAATTTTAAGATAAGTGATTTATGATGGGGCTTTAAGATTTTTTTTAAGAAGAGCGTTCGCTCTGGCGATCAACAATCGCAGACGCAAATGCTTCCATGTGTTCAATGCTTTTCGTGCCTGATGTTTTTGGATGTTGGTATGACTGAACAATGTATTCTGATACATATCAGTTAACAGTTCGACATCCTGCCGGGCGCCGGAAAACAATTTCGTAAAACGGGAACGATCCTGTATCTCGTTAATTCCATTGACAAGCTTCTGCATGAACTCATACGCGGTCTCTGCCCGGGTGCGTTCGCCGGCCAACGGGCGTCCCATGCGATAAAGCCTGCGATACATTTTTGTGATGGCGGCTGCGGGTGCCAGCCGCAAGTACCACCAGCGTTCGATCAAGGTAAAGTAGAAAATACATACAAAAAGGATGATCGCAACCGGCGATAACCAGTAGATCGCCCTTTCGAGTCTGAAGCGGTAGAGCAGCCAGGAGGCAGCTGACTCAGCAGGCTGGGCAGAGGTGATATCCACCTCCGATAGCGCCCGTTCCACTTCAGGCTGTGAGGCGGTCGGCTCGAATTCCACCCAGCCGATTTCAGGAAAATAGACCTCCGCCCAGGAATGGGCGTTCAATTCACGCACCACATATTCTGCATTCGCGGCGTCGTAGGCACCGGGCGAATAACCGGAGACAAAGCGTGCGGGGATGCCACTGGCGCGCGCCAGCACGACCATGGATGTGGCGTAATAATCGCAATAGCCTTTCTTCAGATCAAATAAAAAGTAATCGGCAACATCCCTGTCCGGCGGCGGTGCCGGGACTTCGAGATCATAGGGATAGGTCCGCAAGTAGGCTTCGATGGCTTTTGCCTTGTCATAGGCACTGGTCTTGTCCGCGGTGATCTCCAGCGCAAGCTGGCGAACCCGCTCTGGCACAGAACTCGGAAGCCTGGTATATCGTTCGAGAATGGCTTCAGGGTAGTCTGTTGAGGCGGCGCTCAGTTCCTCCACGGTAACACGTGGGATGTATGATTCCGCCTTGTAGGAGCGCGCACTGCTGGCTGCGGCAAACATGTCAGCCTGGAGCAAAGCCGATTGATCGGCGAACAGGTCTGATTGGGGCCTGACGCGCCAGTCCGCCCGAATGGAAGCGTCTGCGCTGAAGAGAACCCCGCTCCAGAACAATTTCCCCTCCGGCTGGATCATCTCCACATCCAGGTGCAGGGACCGGTAGCCGCTCAGGAGGCCCGGGATCAGCGGAGTATTCGCCTGATATCTTTGCGGAAGAGCGGAACTTGTCATCCAGCCTGCACCGACATAAATATCGTACGTGGTGCTGCGCCAGTAATAACGCGGCGCACTGGCAGCAATGGAAGGGCTGTCAATCGGAGGCAATTCTCCGGTGCGGATCGTCATGACGATCTCTTCGGAATTGGCATAACCACCGCTCAACAAATGATCGCGTGGCAGAGATGGTTTTTGAGCGGGGTTCTTCTGCCCGGCAACCTGTCGCTGCTGAAGACCGAGCAGATCCGCTGCTTCACTCTCCGACGACTGGTTCCGCTCACGCAGATAATCTCTGATCTCACGCCATGAGATCGACGGGGTGACAAATGTGACCGCACCAATAACGATCGTGAGAAAGAGCACCGCCTGCCCCAGGTCATAGCGAATGCTATCGGAGTAATCTACTTTTTTAATTTCCCACTGCAGGGTGTGCTGTTTGTAATTCCAGATGCCCATCAGCAGGAGCAAAACGGAGACCATAAGCCACAGCGTATAGATTCCGAATCCGCTGTACGAGGTGACAATTGCCAGTAACAATATCGATGGCATCAATGCTGCAACTGCATTGCGACGCCCGGCAAACCAGCCGACCCATGCCGCCATCAGCCACATGATCAACGTCCAGACCATGTTACGCACCAGGGCGTCATTCACAGTGATATTTTTGTTCATCCCCATCAGCCAGACCTGCACGCGTGCGCCCAAAGCCCCGGATGCCTCTGCGACCACCCGCCAGGCGTCTGCAATCCCTGTTGTATCAATGGGGAGGTCGAATCGAATCGCCGGGATGATCTGTGGGGTGACGATAAGGATCGCGTTACCGAGATCGAGCAGAGGCGAGGCGAGACGCGCCCCAAGGATCCAGATGCCCGCGACCCCGAGCACGACCATCCCCAGCGATGCCTGGGTCCCGTTTAATTTGAGTCTGTTTAATGCCATGGCGATCAATACGGCAAGCAAACAAACCCAGAAGAAATATACCGCCTGATTTGCACCCGCGTTTCGCAATGACGAAGCGATCCCATACGTGAAAGCCTGCAGTGCGATCAATAGCAGGATCAGCCCCATTACATCCGCAGTTAATATCCTGGCAAATACTTTACTCAGGAGGCGCGCGATCATTGCAGCCCTCGCCAGTCTTCCTGCGCGGCGCGGACTGCGACCGCCTTGCCTGTGGCTGAAATACGCCATTCCCATTCCCCCTCACGCCCGGGCCGGGCCTGCGGCTTGTCGAACATTTCCCGCGGGATCACATGACAGGGAACGCTCATGGATTGAAATATCTCTGAGATCACTTTTGTGTCCATGCTTCCACCAAAGGAAAGCGGATCGAAGAGAAACACGGTTGGCATGATCCCGCGCCACATCAGCGGCAGGAGCGACTGTGTCCATTCCACGTCTGCATTTGCAGTAATGATCAATAAACTACAATGACCGCTCAGGGATCGACCCGCCCGTTGCAGGAAATCCTTCAACTGCATCTGTGACGGAGAGGCAACAGCCAGGGCTTTCAACAGCGACCGCAATTGATATTCATTCCGCCTTGGCACAAGCCATTCCGCATTGTTTCCGTTGATCGAAAGACCCACCGAATGATCCTCGATCAGTCCCTGGGCAGCCAGAGAAGAAGCCAGGATGACGGCATGTTCCTCTGTTGCATCCCAGCCGGTGCCCAGCTGCGATCCTTTGTCGAGATCGAGCAGGAGCCACCAGTCCCCGGCCGGAGACCCCTCGAACTGGCGCACAAAGAATTTGTTCCCTCCCAAAGCTCCACTTTGGGAGCTGGAGTGACGCGCCGTCGTCTTCCAATGGATCAGCCGCATCGGGTCGTTGGGCATCATTTCACGCGGATGCGAGACATTGATCGTTTCCTGCAGGGAGTGGCGATTGGGCTTTCCTTCCCCAGCCCAGCCGCTCGAACTGATTTGAAATGCAGGCAAAGACAGGACCGGCGGCATGACCGCCAGCGTGGAGGAGGTCAGATCTTCAAAGGTGATCGTGTACACCCCAAAGGGATCGCCGGTTTCAAGCGTTGTGCCCCCAAGTGTGTAAACGCCGCGCCGTGTACATTGCGTAAGGACACGCCACTGCGCTGTGCTGGAGCCATCCACGCCTGTTGCCACTGAGGCATGATGGTCCGGGAGCGTCGAATAGTCCTGAAGCGTCACCCAGGCAGCTGGCAAAATAAACTGGTTCGTCAGGGTAAAGCGCTCTTCGAGGCGGTCACCGACCTGCGCCCAGCCAAAACGCATTTCACGCTCGAATTGCAGCGAACGTGCCAGCCCACGCGCCCACCAGCGGCAGATCAACCAGAAGCCGCCAACACCGATCAGCAGGATCACCCAGACGCGGGAGGGCTCGATGATCTGCATCACAAGTGCAAGGGCTCCGATCACAGGGAAGAGTTTGGCATTCAGGCGTATGCTTGTTTTCATAGCTTCATGGTTTGATTATAGATTATATGCTCGAATTTACCCTCCCCGAAAGTCTAGTCTTTTCCTGCCCATCCGCCTGATGTATTTAATGTTGCGATGAGATACACTGACAATAGCTTCTCACGCTCACAGGAAGCACCCCGTAAACGAAGCTTAAATAAGTCTTTAGAAAGGAAGTGTCCACATGAGTGTATTTACAGGTAATGAATTGAATTATCTCCATGAACAACCACTGGGACGCCTGGCAACTGTTGACGCAAATGGTAATCCACATGTCGTTCCGGTTGGGTCTCGATACAACTCGGAGGCGGACACGATTGATATCGGCGGGCATGACCTTGCCCAGACCAGGAAATGGCGGGATGCAGAGCGTCATCCGAGAGTAGCATTTGTAGTCGATGACGTATTACCTCCCTGGCAACCAAGATCCATAGTGATCGAAGCGAATGCCGAGCTTTTGAAAAATGGTGGCGAGCGATTTGGACCCGGTTTCGCAAATGAAATCATGCGTCTCCATCCTGTCAAAATCGTTGCCTGGGGGATCGACACCCAAAGGCAGAGTCGGACCGTGGGGAATGGGAGTGTCTAATTCCGTGGGCTAGTCACACACCTGCCCCGGGTGTGATTTGCTATGAATTGCTTAGAACCTATCCGTAAAATAGTTGGACCTTAACAAAAAGACACTCCTGCAGCAGAATTGCAGGTGCAACCCAAACAATCTGCGAGGAGTGTCGCATGAGTTATACCACGCTCTGGGAAATTCCCGCGGGGCTGTGGAAGAAGATTGAGCCGATCCTGCCGCCTGAAAAACCGCTGGGCAGGCGAGGGCGTCCGGCCTTGCCGAACCGCCAAGTGTTGAACGGGATCCTGTTTGTGCTGCGCAGTGGCTGCCAATGGAAAGGTCTGAAGAAAGAATGGTTTGGCGCCAGCAGTAGTCTGCATGCCCGTTTTCAACGTTGGAACGAAGCCGGTGTCTGGAAGAAGGTTTATCGAGAGATGTTGCGGTACTATCATATGAAACACCCTATTCAATGGCGATGGCAAGCCGTGGACAGCAAGTTGGTCGCGGCGCCGTGGGGAGGCGATGAGACGGGTCCGAATCCCACGGATCGAGCGAAATTGGGTTCGAAACGCCATCTGTGGGTAGATCAGCGTGGGGCACCGTTGGCGATTCACATTACACCTGCCAATCTCAATGACCACTTGGTGATGATGAACTTGCTCCAGCATCCCATCCTGCCACGTCCACAAACCAAATATCCAGTGCAGCATGTCTGTGCAGACAAAGCCTATGACTCGGAACCACTGCGAGACCAGTTACGCCAACACAACTTTCAGCCACATATTCGCTACCGGGCTTTCCCTCCTCCTCCGCCACCACCGCTTGAACCTCACCGACATCCTGCCCGCCGCTGGGTG
>Ga0105104_10000399_pt1 | contig 33005 bp, 23 predicted proteins | sample PPLLaktember2015_3_FD_87034 | JGI IMG/M metagenome (GOLD analysis project Ga0105104, IMG submission 87034) | Freshwater sediment microbial communities from Prairie Pothole Lake near Jamestown, North Dakota, USA - PPLs Lake P7 Core (6) Depth... | ecosystem: Environmental > Aquatic > Freshwater >... | reverse complement strand
TTGTTTCCCTTTCGACCACGGAACTTATCTCCCGTAGACTGACTCCCGAGGTAACCTTTGCAGTATTCGGAGTTTGGTTGGGGCAGGTGACCGGGTAGGCCCCTAACCCCATTCAGTAGCTCTACCCCCGTAAAGCAATTCCTCACGGCTAGCCCAAAAGCTATTTCGGAGAGTACGAGATATCTCCACGTTTGATTAGACTTTTACTCCTCCTCACAGCTCATCCGATAACTTTTCAACGTTAATCAGTTCGGTCCTCCTCCCGGTTTTACCCGGGATTCAACCTGGCCATGAGTAGATCACGTGGTTTCGCGTCGTACCGCCTGCGACTATATCGCCCTATTCAGACTCGCTTTCGCTACGGCTACTCCCCTTAGGGGATTAACCTTGCCACAAACGGCAACTCGCCGGTTCATTAAGCAAAAGGCACGCGGTCATCCATTACCCGCCCGAAGACGGGTCATAGGACTTCCACAGCTTGTAAGTGTATGGTTTCAGGTTCTTTTAACTACCCTAATAGGGGTACTTTTCATCGTTCAATCGCCCTACTGATTCACTATCGGTTGCCGAGTAGTATTTAGCCTTGGAGGGTGGGCCCCCCTGATTCGCACGGAGTTCCACGAGCTCCGTGCTACTCTGGAACGCTGATGTAACGGAGGGTGCACGCAGTCGCATACAGGGCTATCACCTGCTATGGCTCAACTTTCCAGAAGATTCTGCTTGCGTTACCTTTGTAACTCCTAATCAGCGCCCGCAACCCCAAGGAGCAAGCTCCCTGGTTTGGGCTATATCCGTCTTCGCTCGCCGCTACTGACGGAGTCTCGGTTGATTTCTTTTCCTACAGGTACTTAGATGTTTCAGTTCCCTGCGTTCGCTTCAGCCGGCCTATGCATTCAGCCGGAGATGACAAGAACTGGTTGCCCAGTCATGTCGGGTTTCCCCATTCGGAAATTCCGGGATTAACGGTTGCTCGACACCTGCCCCGGACTTATCGCAGTCAGCCACGTCCTTCATCGCCTCTCGGCACCAAGACATTCCCCATACACTCTTAGTAACTTGACCATATCAATCTTCGATTGGTCATCAAATGAGTAATCGCCAAAAAAAAATATCCAGACATTGCGCTCCACTTTGTGAAAGATGGAACACCACGTTAGAAAGAAAGACTAAAAAAATCTACAAAATTTACTACACCCGCATATTCACTTGTCAAACAACTTTACCTGCTAACCCAAAGGGTTAACCTTTGGACTAACCTGCTGCCCCCGATAAGCAGGGGGGTGAAACAATGCCCTTCGACGCATCCCGACAAGTCGGGATTTGCTCAGGGCATTAAATTCGTCTTCGACGAATTTAATGGAGACGACCGGGATCGAACCGGCAACCTCTGGCTTGCAAAGCCAACGCTCTCCCAGTTGAGCTACGTCCCCGGAGCTCCTATCGCGAAAATCTCAGATTTGAAATTTCAAATCTTAAATTCCGAGTGGGCCCGGGAAGAATCGAACTTCCGACCTCACGCTTATCAGGCGTGCGCTCTAACCGACTGAGCTACGAGCCCGAACGACAACAATTTTGAGTTTTTAGTTCTAAGTTTTGAGTTAAGAAAAACAACTCAAAACTCAACACTCATAACTCAAAACTAATCGGTCGAGGTCGAATAGTTTAGCTATACACTTAAAAAAGAGCAACAAAAAAACCGCTGCCTAACTGCCAGCGGTTTTTAGATACTATTCCGCCACTTCAGTTAAGGCAAAACCTTCAACACTCTGAAATTGCTGTTCAATTTCACCTACTCTTTCCACCCACATCCGTCTTCGCTAATGCTACGCCGGATAAACCCGTACTGGCATATAAAAGCTTTAACGCCAGCATTAGCATATCAAGCATATGGGATTATCGACTGTGCGTCAACAATTTTTTATGAAATTTTTTTATTTTTTTTCACGACCCCCCCAAACCCGTGTCTAACAGGGATATACGGCGGGCCTCAGCGTTGTGTTCCATGCCAAATTGGTTATTGATTGTTTTTCGATGGTGGATGGACAGACGCTGAATGGAAATTAGAAATGTTGGCGTTGATATGACAGTAGGGGGGTTGGCGGCCCCTTTATATTCGGCCCAAAACCGGATTCGTCACAAGGCCGATGCTCTCGCAGGCGTCCTTATGCTGCTGTTATCGCATTAAACTCACACCAAAACTAACTCGGCAATAAGTTCAACTTATTGGCCTTGTTGCCAAAGCAGTGCAACTTCTCCCGCCGTCAAGGCCCTGTTGTAGATACGTACGTCGTCAATTATGCCATTGAAGTAATTCTCTTTTATACTACTATACGCCCTTACGCCTATTGCCAGATTCTTGTCCGCCACACCCGTAGCATTACTGTTGAAATATCCACTGCCTTTCAACTCGCCATTAAGGTAAATCATCACATTCTTATTTTGATATACACAGGCAACATGATACCAGCTTCCCGGAGGAGCCGACCCACTCGACGTAATAACATACATGGAATAATTTCCCGAATTACAAAGCTGAAAGTCAAAACATTGACAGATTGAATTCCATTGCAATTCATAAGTAAAAAGCCCATGCTGGCTGCCCGATTGCATCTTGCATAAAATATTACTGCTTGAGGTCATCGGCTTAACCCACGAGCAAATTGAGAAATCGCCATTCTGGGGGAATCTCAACGCAGCGTTATCGGGAACATCAACGTAATCATTAACCCCGTCAAAACTCAGACCGCCATCGATATAGCCGCTGGTCCAGACAGGCCCGTTAATAAGCTGGCCGTCATTATTGCCGGCTGAATCGTAGGCAGTAGTTCCATTGGCTTCGTCAAACTTCCACCATGCCGCAGGACCGTTTGTCTCGATAGTTGTGAGGTTCCAGACAGTACCTTTTGTGCTGCAGGCAGGGCCCATTTCGTCAATGCGCCAGTAATAAGTCGTATTTGCATCAAGCTCGTTTATGTAGTTATTACAGTCCCAGTAATTCACATCCTGGTTGCCCATATACACGCCGGAACTTGCGGTATCGGCCGTATCAACCGCATTGAAGTTGGTGCTGAAATAAACATCGTGCGAAATACTATTCTCGCCCGGCGACCATTGTAGTACCGCATGGGTGCTTACGCCAAAGGCCTGATCGGCTGGTTGAGGGGCCGCAGCTTGGGTTACATAACATGTAAGCCAGTCAGCGCATAATTCGGCGAGGTCTTGTATATCAACAATGCCATTTTTGATTATATCGCCGCTATGGGAGTCGCATGGGTCCGGAGATTGTTGCCAGTTGAGCGACATAAGCGCATAGTCGAAAAAGTCCACAAAGTAATTTCTGTCCAGGTCAGAGCTAAGGACAACGATTGAAGTGGGATAGTGATACCCCATATTGACAACGCCGGTATCCGGCACCCCATCGGTTCTGGTTGTTAACGAATTCATATTCAGGTTTTCCGCGGTATCACTTCCGGTATCAACGCAGGGGCTGTTTGTCGTCTGACCGGCAATGGTCTGACTGAGGTAATAATCGCCCATCGGCCCCGTAACAAAACACGGCTCGGCATCTATATTTTCTATACCCGCTACATACTTCCAATCCGTTGGGTCACTATTGTCCTGAATGTTAGTATAGCTGACCGTTATATTCTCATAGATTTCCCTTAGACCACCCGGCGAATATGTGCCATGATTACCACGGCAAATACAGTTAGTTACAGTTACGGTTGCAGGACTTGCCCAGTATATTGCACCTCCCCATGGTGCTGGGGTGTTATTAACAATAGTGCAATTACTAATTGTAGCACCGCCTCCTCCAAGCCAGCAGCAAATACCTCCAGGGTAAGCTGTATTCGCTGTGATAAGACAGTTAGTTATCGTCGGTGACGCTCCGCCTTTGAAGTATAAAGAACCCCGTCCTCCGGCTATGGACGAATTGTTATTAATAGAACATCCGTATATAACAGGGGCTCCGCTCTCAAAGTAAATTCCGCATCCTTGTGTAGCGCTATTACCGCTTATTACGCAGTTAGTAATGGAAATGTTGGAATGGTAGCCGTAAATGCCGCCGCCATATCCATAACCAACTGTATTACCTATTATTTTACAGTTAATGATTGATGCATTTGAGTAAACACAGCTAATGCCGCCTCCGGGCCCGTTCCCATGATTAGGGTCGTAAGTGGTGTTGTTACCGGTTATTATGCAATTCTTTATTGTCGGGCTTGAATAATAACAGTAGATTCCGCCACCAACTGGTATAGATATGTTCTGTCCATCCGAGCCATATGGTCCATAACCCTTAGTAATCGTAAAGCCGTCTAAAATAGAGTTGCTACTCTCTCCATTGTGGAAATAGAATCCGCGGTTCGGATCATATTGAGATCCGTTGCAGTCAATAATCGTTGCGACGACAATACAGGGGTCATTGGGGTCTGTTGAGCGAACGGTAATGGCTTTGCCGAGAAAGTCAATGTCGCGGTTGCCGTCGCCGGTGTATGTGCCTGGCGCTACGATTACGACATCGCCATTGCTGGCCGCATTGATTGCGGCCTGGATTGTTGAATACTCACTTGGGACATGACGTTCTGCCGGCCCGGGCGGCCCCGAAATGGTAAATTGCATCTCCTCTGTGTACGAGCCATCCAGATTTGTGTAAATAGTGTACACGCCGGGTGATAAAGGGCCTACGTGTTGCGTCTGCTGCCAAAAGATGGGGTCACAAAACAGAGTTACACAGACCTCTGGAACAATCAACCCAAAGTAGATATCATTGCCGTTTACTGTAACTGTCGAGGCATTGGGGGGACAACAAGAAGTGCTCCATATCCCCGACACAGTTATTGTCACGACGTTCTGCGATGTAGGATTAGTCGGCAAGACCGACACATTTAGGATGTCGGCGTATGCCTGACCCGCCATTACAAAGAATAATACACAAAGAGCCAACTTGATATGCCTGTTTGTCTTCGTGCCCATTTTTTTGTCCTCCTAAAAAATGGTTTTACTATTTGGTTATTATGTGCTCGGCAGTTCTGTAAAGTCAAGGGGAAAACGCTATTTTTACGGTAAAGACGCTATTTTTAGGTTAACAACAGCGGTATAACAGTAAAAAAACATTTTGTTCAAATGCGGCAGCGGGGGACAGTATTTTAGGTTTTAAGTGTTGTGTGTTAAATTGAGGAAGGACGGCATTTCGCCTTGGATGTACCCGTTATGTTCAACGCATCCTTCGACTTTCAACTTATCAGGTACGGTTCGCCATGATATTCCGTCGGAATCCAATGCGTTTTGTGGCAATTGCTCACAGCAAAGGTCTGTGCCTGAAAGAACCGAAAGTCGTATTTGACTGGCTGCGGGTACATTTCGCACTCGCAGCTTTTTTATACTTATGCCTCTTCGATAATTTTAAAGCCCAGCAAAGCGGCAATATGTTCGACCGGACGCCTCATGTCGCCATAATAAGTAACACGGTGCCAGCCCCACGTGTCCCAGTAGCGTAGAAGCTTATTTATATCTCCCACCGGCTCCGCGGCAAGTTTCGTCCGGCACGCCTTGTCCTCATCGATATTTCCAACGGTCTTTGCCCTGTGGATTATTATTTCCTTTTTGTCCGGGTCAAACTCAAGCGATGTCGTCATCTCGCCGAGAGGCATAAGCGAACGGATGGCCGCTCCTTTTCTGTCTTCCGAGTGGTTGCGAATATGATACGGATTGGCTTTACCGTCCGGACCGTAAACCTTGTTCGTAGCAAGACAGTGTGCGTAAATTATCTGGTTCTTCGACGTGTCGATAACCGGGTCGGAAATGTATCCGGGCCTTCCCGTCAGATAACCCATTATCAGCATCGTTATCGTCGATTTCAAATCTGACTCGCACGCCCCGACTAAGCCGTCGTTATTAAGCTGGAAAAAGCCCAGGCACGGATACGCCTTAATCTTGCCCCCATAAAATCCGCCCAGACAATTTACCGTTATGGCCTGCGCCTTATTTTCATCCATCAGCTTTTTCATCGCCAGATACATTGCCCCTGACTTCTCAATCTCTTCCCGGCTCGGCTCCACGAGCTTTTCGGCTTCGCTTATCCATTTGTCCGCCCATTTCTTTGCCTCGGACTTATCCGCCCCGATGTACGCATCGTTCAACTGCTCATACTTAATAGGGATAACTTTAGTCCCAAATACGTCATGTACGCCTTTCTCCGTGCATCCAAAACCGGAACCAACGCGAAGAATCGCCGAAGAACGCATTTTCTTCAGGCACTCGAAGCATTTCACCGCTTCCACCACGTCCTCAAACCGGGATGACGAGACGCCCGTCACATTGAGGTCTCGCCGTTTGGCCTCCGAATATACCGTTAAGAATTCTCCCGATCCGCCGTAAAGGTCGTCAACCAATATCGTCGGCCTGCCGGATTTCATCACCTCCTGCGGAACACTCGTCCAAATCCCAACCATATAAACTACGTAACCATCGATATTCTCGTCCTTATCCTTTGCCAAAATCTCCTTGGCCCGCTGCACGCCGCCGACTGTAACCGGCAAAAACTCAATCCCTGTGCAACTGTTCTGAAGCTTCTCAAGCAACGCTTTCTTGCGACCGTCATAGTCATAGCCGATGTTTGGCCATGTCGCGTTGGTCGAGGGCTTGTGAGTAAAGAAAATGCGAACACGCGCCTTTTCAGGCCCGCTCTGCGATTCCTGCGCCATCGCTCGGCCCAAACCAATTGCCGATACGCTCGCCAGCCCTGCTGCACATGCCGCGCAGCCGCCTAAAAAACAACGCCGAGACATTCTAATATCATTGTCCTGCCTGATAACTTTGCCAGAATTGCTTTGTCCGCCTTTCCGTCTCATACAATTTCTCCTTCACTCTCTTTATTGGCTTGCGCTCAGCCGCACGCCTTGATATACCGAATTTACAGAATCAATGTTACACTAACTTCATCTTAGCATCAAGAGCGGCTGAATAATATTTACTTGTTTTTATTTTGCTCATCACATAATCCTATTCAATAACACCTATTTCATATTACCCAAATTATTGCAAATCATAGTTAGACTACTCCAATTCTGTCCACTTCCGCCTGGATTTCAAGACCAAAAGGGCCTGTTCGTTGTTCGTAGATAACTGATGAAATGAAACAGCGGGGAATTTTGGCGTTGAAAAAAAGCGGGGGGTGTGTAGAATTGAAACAGTTGTACCTGTTGTATGGGAAACTATTGAATATGAAGTAATCAGGAAAGGATAATGTATGTCTCACAGTCAAGATGCTAAAAAAGCCGTGAAAAAGAAACCGCAAAAAACGTTAAAAGAGAAACGGATGGAGAAGAGATTAAAGAGAGAAGGCCGGACCTTCTAACCCGCCGATAAATCCGCACAATAAAAAATTATTACAGGTGAATCCCTCAGCCGGTTAGAAACGCCTGGTTCGGAAGTGGCAATAGGGCTGGCTGCCGTTCTTGCCGTAATAGTCCTGGTGATAGTCCTCAGCGGGCCAGAATTCTTTTGCTGGCTCAACCGATGTAACGACTTTAAGGCCTTTTTTCTTTAACTGCTCAATCAAACGTTCCGCGATTTGCTTTTGCTGCTGGTCTGCGTAGAAAATGGCGGAGCGGTACTGATAGCCGATGTCAGGCCCCTGGCGGTTACGCTGAGTGGGATCGTGGATTTCAAAGAAGAGCTTGGCGAGGTCTTCGTAAGTGGTCTTGTTCGGGTCGAAGACAACCTCGACGGTTTCGGCGTGTCCGGTTTTGCCTGTGCAGATCTGCTCGTAGGTGGGATGTTTTGTGGTTCCACCCATATAACCGGCTGTGACGGAGATGACGCCCGGCGCCGATTTAAGCCAGTAATCAACACCCCAGAAGCAGCCGCCTGCGAAATATGCCTTTGTGGAAGGTTTGCTGTTAGGGTCGTTGACATCTGCTTTTCCTGCTGGAACAAAAACGAGCGAAATTGAATTGACGCAATGTCTTATGTCTTTGTCGGTGAGGCCCTCGCCTGTAAATACGTGGCCGAGATGCGCACCGCAATTGGCACACATAATTTCAGTGCGTTCGCCATCTGGATCGGGAACGCGTTTTACCGCGCCGGCGATTTCGTCGTCGAAAGATGGCCAGCCGCAGTGCCCGTCGAATTTGTCGCTGCTGCGATAGATGGCTGCTGCGCAACGCTTGCATACGTATGTGCCCGGTTCTTTGTTGTTGAGGTATTTGCCGGAGAAGGGGGCTTCGGTGCCTTTGTAAACGATTACATATTCTTCTTCGGGAGTCAGTTTATTGGTAGTCATTTGTTTATCTCCCTTCTGCACAGCCAATGCAGCCAGCGCAATGCCTAAAACCGCGATTCCTGTGTATTTGAGCTTCATTTTCATATCCTCATACACTTTAACTTTCTACTCTTTAATACGCGGGGGTGCAATTTTCCGTTCAGGGAGAATTGGGGATTGAGAAAAGAGCAGCGACTATTTTTTTATTTGTCGCGTTTGAATACGAGGGTGCCGATTGGCTCTTCTGAGCGTTTGCCATCGACAACGCTATATGTAACCGATTTCATTGTGTCGGCATCGACCTTTGAGAGATACCTCACAAAACGGGTGATTGAGCCGTCAGGTGCGGTTTGTTCGAGATTTATTACGAGCTTGTCGCCCTTAATTTCCCATGGCCCCGTGAATACCCGGCCTGCATTATCGACGCCTGTATAAAGAATCGTCTTTTGGGCTGGCGAGTAATAGACAATGCCAACATGTTCATTGCTTCCTGCTTTGGCCTCCATTGAAATGGCGTAACCACCGGCTTCCAGCTCGAACTCAGCTTCTATCTCCTGGTTGGCGTCATTCGTCGTTTCCCATTTGCCGAAGAGCCAGTCGAAACCGTTTTCCTTAAGTATGTTTCCCACGCTGTTTGGTTCAGCCGCAATGGCAGTCATCGCCAGCGACAAGACAATCGCTAAATTTAAAAGCAGGCGAGATTTCCCTTTTGTCATGATAAATATCCTTCCAACTATTTGGCTTTTCTAAATTCCGCGATTGCCGTCTGCATAACCTCCTTGACGCTCACGTTATGCTCCTGTGCGGCCTTGGCGCAGTCCGCGAATTCCGGTTTGGCGGCAACAATTTTATCGCCTTTTTTGCCAATCTTGATTTTTATATCGCCGAATGTCGTTGTGACTGTCACAAACTCTCTTGCGAGTTTGCTTCTTTCGACGATTTGCCTGCGAATCCCGAAGGTAATCCCTGCCTCGAAAATCAAATCTTGCAGCCGGGCGATGTCGGCTGTATTACAGATGACGGTCAGCATGACGGCAGGGCGGGCCTGCTTCATAACAATCGGCGTTGTAAACACATCCAAAGCTCCTGCCGTAAGAAGTTTGTCCATCGTGTGCGCAATTATCTCGCCTGTTATATCGTCGATATTTGTCTCAAGCAGACAAACGGTGTCGGCTGTTGCCGCCGAATCTTCCGCCGACTGGCCCAAAATCAGGCGCACGACATTAGGGACGTGCTCGCTGTCCAGAGTTCCCGCCCCGTAACCTGTCGCCTCAATTTTCATTGGAGGCATTACGCCAAAACTCTCCGCGACCGTTGTAAGAATTGCCGCGCCGGTTGGCGTGAGCAGTTCCTTATCAATCGGCCCGCCGACTGTGGGGACACCTTTGAGTAATTCCGCAGTAGCAGGCGCCGGCACGGGCATTATCCCGTGGGCCGCTTTGACCTGTCCGCCGCCGACTGCCAGCGTTGAGCAATAAACCTTTTCTATTCCGAGGGCGTCAAATCCAATTGCTACGGAGACGATATCGACAATGGAATCCAATGCGCCAACCTCGTGAAAATGAATATCATTCGGCTCTTTGCCGTGGACTTTTCCCTCGGCCTGCGCCAGGCGTTCAAATATGGCGATGGCCGTTTGCTTTGGCTTTTCGCCTATTTTGCTGTCATTGATGATTTTGATTATGTCACTGAGGTGACGATGGTGGTGCTCTTCTTTGATGAGGGGAATAAAGTGCGTCGCTCGCAGCCCGGCGCGTTTCGTTTCATCGACCTTCAGGCCAAGGTCCTTCAACCCCAAAGTCGCAATCTGGCTCTTGAGGAATTCGAAATCCAGCCCTGCGTCGAGCATCGCCCCAACAATCATATCGCCCGCCGCGCCGGAAAAACAATCGAAGTACGCAATTTTCATAACAGACCTTTCTTAAAAGGATTCTTCCGTCATTATGCGGCTCGTATGCCCCTTTTGCAAGACCTCATTCGATTGTCCCGAGTCCTGGCAGGAGGGCAAAAGAGTTTTGATGACGCGATTTTGGCGTAAAAAAAGCCCGGCTCAGGTTTGCCTGGACGGGCTTGGGTGATAGAAAAGGTTATATTCCTTAGAACCGCATGTTTGCGGTTTGGGTGTCTATTGCCGCCTGTGCCGCCGCCTGGTCGGGCACCATTGTGAATACGCCATCGAGCGCGGTTACTGAAAAGATTCCCTTTGTTGCCATCGCCACACTGCACAATACCAGCGTGTGGTTGCAATCCATCAGCAGCTTCCGCAGTTTAAGGAGCTTTGACAAGCTTGATGATGTGACGATATCTACGTGTTTGAAGTCAATGATAACGTCGCAATTGCCTCTTTCGCGAACCACATCGGTAACATTCGCAAGCTCTTCGTTAAAGCTCGGTTCCGGAGACGGGTCAACAAGAAGTGTATTCTCCGATAAGTCCTGAATTCCCATTTTATCACTCCTTTTGTCAAACTGCCGAAAAATAGCAGCGTTGCTTCTTTATAAAGTATGCTCAAGCAGAGCCGGATTTCCAAACCCCATGCAATTATCTTTCGTCAATTTTGGCGACAGGATTTACTTAAAATAGGCGAACCGAAAGAAAAGGGAGTTGCTGTTGTTTTATAGGACTAATCGCCGTCCGGCGACTGACTGTCCCAGCCCCCTCCGAGTGCCTTATATAGCGAGATTAAATCGGTGGACAGATTTCGTGTGCTCTGAACGAGGGCATCTTCGGAACTATAGAGCGAACTTTGTGCTACCAGAACACTGAGAAAGTCGGTCTGCCCTTCGACATAAAGCTTGGTGGAGAGGTCAACGGCCTTTCGGTTCGCGGCAACAGCGTCGATAAGCGATTTGTGATGCTCCTGTTCATTAGTATATGCGATAAGGGCGTTTTCGACGTCCTGAATGGCAATAAGGACGGCCTTTTTATAAGTAAGCACCGCCTGCTGCTGCAAGGCCTTTTGTACCTCTATATTTGCGCTTACCCGGCCCGCGTTGAATATTTCCCAGCTTGCCGATGGCCCAAAAGACCAGGAACGCTGGCTCCATCGCATGTCGCCGGGTTTCGATGCGCCGACGCCTATATTACCGGCAAGATTAAACTTTGGGAATAAATCCGCCGTCGCTACGCCTATTTGTGCGGTTGTGGAATGTATCTGGGCTTCGGCTCGTCTTATATCAGGACGACGACGGAGCATCTCCGACGGCAGACCCGCCGGCACCTCGGGCGGCGTAAGGGGTATCGATGAGGCAGGGGAAAGCTCTTCAAGCAAAGAAGCGGGTTCCTGACCGAGCAGAACGCTGATATTGTAAATCGTTTGCTGTGCCGAGGTTTCAATCAGCGGAATTTGCGACATTGTCGTGGCGACCTGTGCGTCGGCGTTTGCGACGTCAAGCGCGCTGACAAAGCCGCCTTCATAACGTTTGCGGACGACGGAGGCGCTTTGCTGCTGCGCCTCAAGGTTGTTCTTCGCGATGATTATTTCCTGCTGATAGCCGCGGAGCTGAACGTAGTTAATCGCCAGTTCCGATACAAGAGTCACCAGAACGTCGCGTCTGTCTTCGATGGACGCCCGAATGTCGGCCTCGGCTGCCTCAATATTACGCCTTGTCCCGCCGAAGATATCCAGCTCCCATGCGGCGTCAAGGCCGGCTTGGAACAGATTACTTTTCACCCCAGCGGCGTTCCTGTTGCGAGTCGCGCTGCCGGTAACGTCCGCAGTGGGCCAGAATCCTGCGCCTGCCACGCCGCTTGCGGCCCGGGCCTGACGTATTCGTTCTTCGGCCTGCCTGAGGTCAAGATTAGATTTCATAGCGCGTTCGATTAACGACGTGAGATTGGCGTCGTTAAATTCCGTCCACCATTGAAGCAGCGTCGTATCCGGCGATGATACGTTTTTTGTTCCAGCCCATCCGGCCGGAGCGTTTACATCCTGCGGCTTATAGTCGGGGCCAACCGTGCAGCCGGCCTGTAACAGCAGGTAAAGGCAAAATACAGGGACAACAATGATTTTGTAATGTATGTTTCTCATTCGTATCTTAATGCCTCAATCGGGTCCAGACGAGATGCCTTCCATGCCGGATAATAACCAAAGATGATTCCAACGCTTGCGGAGACAACAACCGACGCGATAATCGCAGCGACGGACGTTTCGACGGGCCAGTTCTTGAAATATTTTATAAGCCAGGAGCCGGAACAGCCCGCGATGATGCCGATTATGCCGCCCGCCAGACACAGGACGATGGCTTCGATGAGAAACTGGCGGAGGATGTCTTTTGCCCTTGCGCCTACCGCCATTCGTAAGCCGATTTCCCTCGTCCGCTCGGTAACTGATACCAGCATTATGTTCATAATGCCGACGCCGCCGACAATCAGTGAAATGCAGGCAACGGCCAGCAGGAGGTTGGTCATCATCACAGTCGTGGCTGACAGGGCGTTTGTCATCTCGGTGAAATTTCGGATGTTGAAGTCGTCATTTTTCGGGTCGCTGATATGATGTCTTTGCCGGAGCAAATCGGTTATCTGGGATATCGCCTGCGGTATCTCCGGGCCTGAAGTTGCCGCCGCCAGAATCTGGTCGATGTTGGCGAACCGCACGGGCTGGGGATTGTTCATCGCCTGGGTGTCGGAGGGCACGGGATAGAGGTTTACCTTTGAGTTGGAATACAACGAGCTTGGAGAGCTTGACGAAGAGGTCGAGGATGAAGAGCTTGTCTGAGACTGGGCCACCGAGGCGCTTCCGACGCGGTATTTTAAGGTTGTCCAGGGCGTCAGGACAATATCATCCTGGTCAAACCCCATCATATTTGCGCCTTTTGAACTGAGGACGCCTATGACTTTGAAAGGCGCGTTTGATATGCGGATTTCCTTTCCTATGGGCGACTGACCCTGGAAAAGCTCGCGGACGATTGTTTGGCCCACGACGCAGACCTTGGTAGCGCTGCGGACATCTTTGTCGGAGAATATATCGCCTTCTGCCATAGTCCATTCGCGGACCTTGAGGTAATCGGGGGTAGAACCGTAAATATTCGGAGGTACCCAGTTCCGACCCTGATAAATCACCTGGCCATGCGTATGAACCAGCGGTGCGGCGGCGCGGACGGCGGGGCATTCGCGAAGAATCGCTTCGCAATCCTGCGGAGTAAGTGTAAGCGCGGAGCCGGCGCCGAAGCCGATACCTCCACTGGCGGCAGCCCCCGGCATAACGATAAAGTTGTTGGCGCCCATTTTGGCGATGGTTCTTTTAATGGCATTCGAGGAGCCGGTACCTATTTCCATCATCGCGATTACCGCGCCGACGCCGATTATGATACCGAGCATCGTCAGGGCCGTTCGCATAGGATTTCTGCGTATCGCCCGAAGCGCTGTTCGCAATACTCGCATTACGCGGAATAACCTCATTGCGAACCTCCTTGCGATTTTTGACCGTTCGCGATTAAGCCGTCGTGAATATGAATCTGCCTTTGAGTATGTCGGGCAACATTAGGGTCGTGTGTTACGATTATAATTGTAATGCCTGCCTCGTCATTGAGCTGCTGGAGCATTTTGAGGACTTCCTCGCTCGTTTTCGAATCAAGATTGCCCGTCGGCTCATCGGCAAACAGGACCGAAGGATTATTAATAAGCGCCCTCGCGATTGCCACACGCTGCTGCTGTCCCCCTGATAATTTCGACGGCTCATAGTGCATACGGTCGTCAAGCCCCACCCGCTTCAAAAGCTCTTCGGCGCGGTGCTTCACAACGCTGTCCGACAAATGCTCTCGCGTGTATGACAAAGGCATCATAACGTTTTCCAGCGCGCTTGTGCGCGGCAGGAGATTGAAATTCTGGAACACAAAACCGATTTTATGATTTCGCAGATATGCCCGTTCGTCAGCGGCCACCTTTGATATTTCCCGCTGTTCGAGCCAGTATTCACCGGCGGTCGGGTGGTCAAGGCATCCTAAAATATTCATCAGCGTGCTTTTGCCTGACCCCGATGCCCCCATCAGCGCGACAAATTCTCCTTTGCCGATTGAAAGTGTAATGCCCTTGAGAACGGGGACATCAATGTCGCCCATATAATATGTCTTGCAGATGTTTTTCAGTTCAATCAGTTCCATAGTGTTCGCGGCGAATTTGCAAAATTTATTAACGTCCTGCCGGTCTGCTTCGTCTGAGTTGCGGCGTAAATGGATTGACCGTCCCTGTTGCGCCCGCCGTTTGCTGCTGTTCGCCTGTTATAATCAGGAGACCTTCCTTGACATCCTCCCCCTGTATCTCTGTCATTGTATCATCGCTCAGACCCGCCATAATCTTGATTGGCTTAACCGAACCGTTCTCGCTCACCCACAAAGTTGACTTTCTGTAATCCGATGTTCGTGCCGGCGATGCATTGGGGTCGTGCTGTTTGTTCCCTGCGACTTTTCCCTGCTCATCAGATTCGTTTAATACCGATTGATACTCCGGAGCAACCTGCTCAGCCCTTGGTTTCCATCGCAGCGCCGCATTTGCGACCCGCAGAACATTGTCTTTTCTGCTGACCTCAAAATTAACGTTCGCCGTCAGGTAGGGGAGCAATTTGCCGTCGGGGTTATCCGTGATTATCTCGACGGTGTAGGTTACGACGTTTTGTGTCATAGTTGCGTTGAGCCGGATTTTGCCTACCACGCCTTTAAACGTCTGCCCTTCATATGTGGAAACGGTAAATGTCACCGGCTGGCCTGGATAAATTCTGCCGATGTCCGCTTCGTTGACCGCTACCCAAACCTGCATTCTCCTGAGGTCCTTGGCGATTAGAAACAAACTCGGTGCGTTCAAACTCGCCACTACTGTTTGTCCGATGTTGACCCGTCGGTCAATAATGACGCCTTTTACGGGTGATTTTATTGTGCAGTACCCGAGATTGCGTTTGGCTTTTTGAAGTGTCGCCTCTGACTGGTTTACAGACGCCTTCGATTGTGTAATCGACGCCTCGCCTACCGTCACGTTGGCCTTGGCGATATCGTATGCGGATTTATAGGAATCGTAAGTGCTTCTGGCCAGCGCCTCGGATGGACCGAGTTTTTGCGCCCGTTCCCAGTCTAATTGTGCCTGGTCTGATTTCGCCTTCAGTTGCAGCAGGTCGGCCTCGGCCCGCAGGACGCCCGCCTTTGCCTGTTCCAGTTGTGCCGTCGCAAGCGCAACATCCGAGGTGTAAGTTGTATCGTCAATCTTTGCCAGTACCGTGCCTTCCGCGACCGATGAGCCGTAGTCAACCTCGTTGCCGTCTTCGTCTTTGCCAAAAAACAATACCTGTCCGGCAACCTGTGCGCCGACGTCCACCAGCTCTTCAGGCTCGACCGTTCCCGTCGCGTTTATAGCCGAAAGGATATCGCCGCGTGTTATCTCGACGGTGCGAAATACAACATTGTTAACCTTGCCCTTGTTGAAATACCACCATCCGCCGGCTATTCCTGCAACGATTCCTATTACAATTATCAGTAGAATTGCTTTCTTCACGGTTTTTTCCTAAAAAAAGACCTAACTCTTTTAATATCCTATCGTTATAAGACGGTTGGCCCTTAACGTTTATTGCCCGGTTCTTGCCTAAATTAACAGCTAATTCGCATTTTTACGCTGTTTTTAAGGGGTTGTTCAATTAGAACAATGCCGGAGAGGTGAAATCTGTGTGGTTATTATATCAAAACGAACGAATTTTTTTGAATTTTTTCGATTTTTTTGGAAATTTTTGGAAATTCGAGCCCATTTTGCGCCCTAAATAAGATTGCTTTGTGCTAATATTTGGAAACTGTTTGGCCAGCTGATTGCTAATGCTGGGGCTTTAAATTACCCAAATTGAAATCAAGGAAGCTGACAAGTATGACTAAAAAGGACATAGAGACATTTCAAAAACGGGTCAGAAGCGAACTGTATGAAAACATCATTCCGTTTTGGCAAAAATATACGGTCGATGAGGAATTCGGCGGCTTCGCGGGCCACGTCGGCAGGGACCTGGTAAAAGATAAACACGCAGGCAAAGGTTTGATACTCAACGCCAGAATCCTCTGGACGTTCGCGGCAATGTACCGGTTCGATAACAAGCCGGAGTATCTTGAACTCGCAAAAAGGGCGTATGATTATTTGAATAGGTATTTTTTGGATAATAAATTCGGCGGGGTGTTCTGGATGGTTGATTATCGCGGGCAATGCGCGGATGATTCAAAAAAGATTTACGGACAGGCGTTTTATATTTACGCGCTGGCGGAATACTATCTCGCGACAAAAGACGCCGGCGCACTTGACCGGGCAAACGAAATGTTTGAGCTTATCGAAAAACACAGCTTCGACAAAGTTAATACCGGCTATTGCGAGGTCTGTAATCGCGATTGGTCTGTGGCCGAAGGCGCTCGCCTCAGTGACAAGGATATGAATGAGAAGAAATCGATGAATAATCATCTTCACGTCATCGAGAGTTATACGAATCTGTACCGCTGCGAGCACAAGCCGGTAGTCGCGGAGAAAATTCTCGGCCTTATAAATAACTTTACAAAACACATAATCGACCGCAAGACATTTCACTTCAATCACTTCTTCGATGAGCTTTGGCGGCCCAAATCGGATTCATATACCTTTGGCCACGATATCGAGGGAAGCTGGCTGCTTTACGAGGCGGCAGAAATTCTCGAGAGACCAGCGATTAAAAAAGCGGTCGCCGATATTGCCCTTGAAATGGCGGAAGTGGTTCTAAAGGAAGGCATTGATAAAGATGGCGGACTGCTTTATGAGGGCAGGGGAGGGCAAATAATCAATTCCGACAAGGAGTGGTGGCCGCAGGCCGAAGCGGTTGTGGGTTTTCTAAATGCCTATCAACTTTCGGGCAGGGAGGAATTTTTCAAGGCCGCGTTGAATTGCTGGGATTTCATCGAACGCTGCATCGTTGACCGCGAGGGGGGCGAATGGTTTATGAAGACAAGCTGGGACGGCACGCCGAATCTGACGGACTACAAGGTCGGTGAATGGAAATGCTCGTACCATAATACGAGGATGTGCATTGAGGTGATAAACAGGTTAAGCGCCATTAGTAAAGCAGCGTATAGCGGGTAGCGGACAGAAAGAGTTTTGAATTTTGAGTGTTGAGTTTCCGAAGCGGGCTCGTCGCTTCGCTCCGTGTTGAGTTGCGGATTTACGCTGATTTTTTTCACCACTCCCTTGGGGACGCCTAACGGCGGAAGACACGAAGAATTATTTTTAGCCACAGAGTTCACCCTTCTTCGCCGAAGCGGCTACGCAGGGCAGGCAGGCCTGTGTTAAACCCGTGAGATTCAGCTTCGCTATCTCACGGGTTAAATCCGGGGTTTAATACCCATTAATGAAAGCATCTTGAAAGCGTATCGTCTTCCAAGTTCCCTGTAACCTTGCGAGTCAAAATGGGCCTTGTCCTGACCGGAACAGCCCTTAGAAGAAATAACATGTGCGGTAGGGATAGTATCAGGAAGCTTGTCAATTATTGAATTCATACTCGAACAGCAATTTCCATCGGCAGATAAAACTTCTCCCGCTAAAAGAGGCACCGAATCCGCACTCAATGAAAGGTCGGTTAACATATCATTGTAAATTTTCTTTACATATAACGGCCAAGAGGCATTCCCTGTGTTTGTTTCTCCCTGATGCAAAAGAATCCCTTTAATAACGCCATCTTTCTGAGCTGACTTAGCAAGGTCAATAAGATACTGGTAAGGATTACCTTCATAGGCCTCTATTTTGGAGGTAAACCAGCTTTCTTTGTAGGTAGAATTAAAATCCTGGTATATATCTTTATCAAAAAGCCTGATGTCGCAGCCGCCAATAGCTACGTTGATAATGCCTATTGTGATGTTGTCAGGCAGATTAGCGACTAAGGTTTTGCCGAAAGAATCGGCAGGGGAAAGTTTCGAATGACATTGACAGGTAGGAGGCTGGGCTGTATACCATCTTCCTTTTATTCTGCCCAGGTTAGAACAATCCAGTGCCTGAAACACCTTGAAACGGCCGTTGACTATTTTGTCCTGGCTTTCAATTGTCCCCTGCCCCTCCATATTTGACTGACCAAAACACAGGTAAATGTAAAAATTCGGGTCTTGAGCAAAAATATTTGTTGTGAATATAAATAGCCCAGTCAATACGAACATTTTTGCGTACATTTTTTGTTTTTTCATAACGTTTAAGGTTGTTCTAAGTTTTAGTTCTCAAGGAAATTTTATTATAACATTTTTATGTTTTCACGACAATCCCGACTCGTCGGGATTCCCCCGGCCAATAAATTGCCCCCTGCTTAGAAATTGCCGGGGCAGGCGGGTAGCGGACAGAAAGAGTTTTGAATTTTGAGTGTTGAGTTTCCGAAGCGGGCTCGTCGCTTCGCTCCGTGTTGAGTTGCGGATTCCCGAAGGGATGGATTTTAATTTCTTCGACTTTGCTCCCCTCGACTAAGCTCGGGGCAGGCAGGGCAGGCGCGACGCAGTACGCGAGATAGTAGAAAGTTGAGAAGATAATCTGGATTCCCGCCTGCGCGGGAATGACAGATATCGAAAAACAGTTAAATCTGTGGTTTTGTTGTCTTCGTGCCTCTTTGTGTCTTCCGCCGTTAGGCGTCCCTTAGGGAGTGGTTAAACCTTTTGTGCCTCTTTGCGGCTAAGTGTCCACCCTCATTTTTATCTTAAAAACGAACTTGCCCCTCTACCCCCACACACAAAAACAAGGGTCAAGTAGGGGCAACTAAAAAAATACTTATACTGCTACAAGAAATACTTTTAGTTGTTCCAAGGGTAGGGCAGTATCGAGTATCAAGCATCGAGAATCTAAAAATCAAGCTTTTCAGTGCTGTTAGCCGACTTTATTATAGGCCAGCAAAACACTTGCATTTACTGGTTTTCCTGCTAAACTGCTTAGCTTTATGTTTTTGGTTCGCGATTGTGTAACGTCTTATTACCTGAATTTTTAAGGAGAACATAGTGGAAACGAGGGTTAAAAGTGGTGTGTTGACGCCAATGAGGGCGGTTTTCGCAACGGCGGTCGCCTTGTTGTGCGGCGTGCCGGCGGCAATGGCCAGCGAAGCGGACTTGATACTGCCAGACCTCAGGTCAGTCAAATTCTTCGGAGACAGGATTGACGGCTGGTCGTTGTTAATCGGGGGGCTGGCGATATGCGTCTTCGGTATGATCTTCGGCATGGTGCAGTACTTCCAGATTAAGAAAATGAAGGTGCACAAGTCGATGCTCGATATCTCTGAGCTTATTTACGGCACCTGCAAGACATACCTGTTAACACAGGGCAAATTTATTCTTATCCTGTGGGCCCTCGTTGCGGCCATCATCTGGGTTTACTTCAACCAGCTTCAGCACATGGCAAATACCACCGTGATGATTATCCTGACTTGCAGCCTGATCGGTATCGCGGGCAGTTACACCGTCGCGTGGTTCGGCATGAGAATCAATACCTTCGCCAATTCACGCTCGGCCTTCGCAAGCTTGAAAGGCAAACCATTCCCGGTTTATGAAATACCGCTCAAATCCGGTATGAGCATCGGGATGCTGCTCATCAGTATCGAACTGTTTGTTATGCTCTGCATTTTACTGTTCATCGACCCCAAATACGCAGGCCCGTGTTTCATCGGTTTTGCCATCGGCGAATCTTTGGGCGCATCCGTGCTGAGAATCGCAGGCGGCGTGTTCACCAAAATCGCCGACATTGGCTCCGACCTTATGAAAATCGTCTTCAATATCAAGGAAGACGACGCACGCAACCCGGGCGTTATAGCTGACTGCGCGGGCGATAACGCGGGCGACTCGGTTGGCCCGACCGCCGACGGCTTTGAAACCTACGGCGTTACAGGCGTCGCGCTGATTTCTTTCATACTGCTCGCCGTCAAAGACCCGGCTATTCAGGTCCAGCTCCTTGTCTGGATTTTCGTTATGCGGCTTGTAATGATTTTCGCAAGCAGCGGGTCATACTGGATCAATGCCGCCATAGCAAAAGCCCGATTCGAAAACGTTGACAAAATGGATTTCGAGAAACCGCTGCTGTCGCTTGTATGGCTGACCTCGTTCGTTTCAATAGGTCTGACCTACCTCGTTTCATGGCTTGTCCTGCCGAATCTCGGTGACGGCACAATGTGGTGGAAGTTCGCGTCGATTATCACCTGCGGCACAATCGCAGGCGCAGTGATTCCTGAATTAGTCAATATGTTCACAGCCGTCAAATCGGCATACGTTCAGAACATAGTCAACGCGTCACGCAAGGGCGGTGCACCGCTGACCATTCTCGCGGGCTTCTGCACCGGCAATTTCAGCGCATACTGGATGGGCCTGGCCATTATGGGTTTGATGGCAATCGCCTATGGCGTCAGCACGGCCGGCCTGGATGTAATGATGATTGCTCCCTCGGTCTTCGCGTTCGGTCTTGTGGCGTTTGGCTTCCTGAGTATGGGGCCTGTAACTATCGCAGTTGACTCATTCGGACCCGTGGCGGATAACGCGCAGTCCGTTTATGAGCTTTCGCTGATTGAGAACGTTCCTAACGTTAAAGCGGAAATTAAAAGGGAGTTCGGTTTCGAGCCGAATTTCGACAAAGCCAAGAGATTCCTCGAAGAAGCGGACGGTGCGGGCAACACCTTCAAGGCGACCGCAAAGCCCGTGCTCATTGGAACCGCAGTTGTCGGTGCGACCACGATGATTTTCTCAATCATCATAATTCTCACTCAGGGCCTCAAGCCGGAGCTTCTGGCGAATCTGTCGATTCTGCACCCGCCGTTCCTGCTCGGCCTGATGGCCGGCGGCGCGGTCATCTACTGGTTTACGGCCGCTTCGACACAGGCCGTATCGACCGGCGCATATCACGCCGTGAAATTCATCAAAGATAATATCAAGCTCGGTGTAGGCTCGGAAAAAGCATCCAGCGAGGACAGCAATAAGGTCGTCGAGATTTGCACCAAGTTCGCACAGAAGGGTATGATTAACCTGTTCCTGGTCATATTCTTCAGCACGCTTGCCTTTGCCTGCCTTGACCCGTATTTCTTCATCGGCTACCTGATTTCAATCGCCTTGTTCGGCCTGTATCAGGCAATCTTTATGGCAAACGCCGGCGGCGCATGGGACAACGCCAAGAAGTACGTCGAAGTTGACCTGCGGGAAAAAGGCACCCCGCTGCACGCCGCGACAGTTGTCGGCGATACAGTCGGCGACCCCTTCAAAGACACCTCATCGGTCTCGATGAACCCAATCATCAAGTTCAGCACCCTGTTCGGCGTCCTGGCTATCGAGCTTGCACTTGTTTTGAGCAGGAAGGTCAACATCACCCTGGCGATTGTCTTCTTCGTCATCTCGGCCTTCTTCGTCGCTCGTTCATTCTACGGTATGAGAATTAAAGACGAGGATTAATTGCCGCAAAAAGAAACTGATTTTCAAAGCCCCCGGAAAAATCCCGGGGGCTTTTTTTTGTTTTTCACAGAGCTCTTATGGAAATTGTTCTTCGATTTCCAAATAAAATATTTAATCAGTAGCCGATAGGATAAGAAGATGTACAATTTGCCTTTTGACTGTTAACTTCCAAGATACAGCGATGTAAAATGAAACGCGAATACTGGAACAAACTGGCGGGCTGCTACGAAGACAAAATATTCAGCGTATTACACAACGACCGAAAGCAATTAGTCGTGCGGCAGATTCGCAAATTAGGGACGATTGAAAAAACCGCCTGTGATTACGGCTGCGGAACGGGACAGTTTCTCCCGTATCTGGCCGGGAATTTCCAAAAGGTATTCGCCATAGATATATCCCGCGGCTTAATCGCCAGGGCCAAAAAGAAATGCTCGCGCCTGTCGAATATCGAATACATTGCCGCCGACCTCGCCGCCAACGGCCTTCGACTTGCCAATACCCATTTTATCCTGAGCGTAAACGCGATTATTATGCCGTCGCTTGCCTGCCGGATGCGCATACTCGACGTTATGGCCGGGCACATCCTCAAAGACGGGCACCTTGTCCTCGTTGTCCCTTCGCTGGAGTCGGCTATGCTCACCGATTTTCGCCTGATAGAGGTGAATCTGCGTAATGGTTTCGGCCCGGCTTCGGCCGTTCGTGCCGGCTTTGAAAAATCCGATTACCCCCGCCTGCATCAGGGTATTGTCGCAATCGAGGATGTCCCTACCAAGCATTACCTCAAAGAAGAGCTTGTCGCGCTATTGGAGCGCAGGGGCCTGCGTATCAGGGAAATCCGCAAAATCGAATACCCCTGGGATACCGAGTTCGATTCTCCGCCTGGCTGGATGAAAGAACCTTACCCCTGGGACTGGCTCGTCGTCGCTCAGAAAATAAAGTAACGGCGGATTGCATTTTGCTTTTTTATTTTTGATTTATTATTGCCATCATCGCTTCCAGTTTCTGTTTATTGAGCGATGGTCCTGTCGGCAAATGCACTAATCGTTCAATCGTGCCTTCGGCTCTGGGGCAGGAACCCGTATGATAATCAAGTTTGGTGAGGTCACTATCGCCAAGCGGATGGACGGGGCTGGAATACCAGCCGGCGATATCCAGGCCTTGAATGCCTGCACGATGGACTATTTCCCACTTCTTATATACGCGCAACGGGTATCTCATCATTGTGATATTTGCCTGCGGCTGTTTTGGCCAAAGAGATAATCCGGCGTCGCTGAAGGACTCCTCTATCATCGCGGTATTTTGAAGCCGAACCTGCTTCAATCTGGGCCAGTTTTCTAATTGTTTCAATCCTGCTTTTGCCTTAATTTCTCCAGCAGGCCAAACGTATCCTTCGCAGGGGGGAAAGCCATTTTTCAGAAAAGATTTTCCCCTGAAATGCAGCATACTGCGAAGCCGGGAGTATTGATATCCGAGGTAACAATCGAGCCGGGACTGACTTAACGGGTGATATGCCCGCCGAAGGCAGGCCAGAATAAACTCTGATTTTCTGGATGGAGGCGCAGCGAACCTTTCGATTTGACGGTCAACTTTTTCGAGGAGACGGCTTGAATTGACGGTCAACATCCCTCCCTGGCCAACGGCGCACTCGCCAAATGTGCCAAGTTTTTTATTGCCCCACGTGCAATCCGTCGAATGAGCGCAATCTTCGATAACTTTTGCGCCGATTTTGTTACAGGCCGCGAGATTCTGCTCCAATCGGCCGGGGTTGCCAAAGGTATGCTGTAATATCACAACTTTGAGAGAGCCGGGATTCTGTATCAGAATTTCCTGCGGGTCAATGCAGAGGTGCTCATCGATATCCAGATACAACGGGATTGCGCCGCAGACCTTGACGGCTTCCACGACAGCCAGACAGGTAAAAGAGCAGACGCCTACTTTGTCACCGGGGTTTACATCAAGGGCTTTGAGCAATATGAACAAGGCGTGCCTGCCAAGCCCAAAGGCTCTCGCGCCCCGGGTTTCTGTAAACCGTGAAAAAGCCTCTTCGTATGTTCTTCGCCACCGGTCGGCCATTTTATCGACTCAAAACTATCTCCGCGGTCTCTGTGCCCCGGGCCGAAACGAGGGGTGAGGATAAAAAAACCATGATAACCACTAATCGTTAAAGCTTGGGAGAATTTTCAATTTTTGCGGCAATCTTCTCTATCGCTCTCGTAATACGCCCCATAAGAGTAATAACATAAATAATTACCCCAACGTATGCGACAAAAATTATGACCTGAATAATCTGTCCTGCCATATATGTATCCCCTTAAACAAATATCGCTTAATTAAGTCAAGCCGGGACGTGCAACCATTTAATGCGTTTTTCATCAACTCAAAACTTAAAATTAAAAACTAAATTCTTTTTTACCCTTATGTCTTACTGGCTTCAACCGTGTGATGCGGCGGGCGGACAAAGAAGACCGTAATGGCCGCCAGAATCAGCAGCACGGAGGCCCCAAAATAGGCAATCGCGAAGGTCTTGTGGATGTCGTAGATTTTGCCGGCGGCGAAAGCGAGCATAAAGCCGCCGACGCCCCAGGCGGTGAATACAAGGCCGTAATTTACGCCGAAGTTTTTAAGCCCGTAGTAGTCCTTTGTAATCGACGGGAAAAGGGCGAGGTTGGCCCCGTAATTTGCGCCGATTAAAGCCGACACAAGGGCGAGGACCGGCACGGCCGTAAGGAAGCTGCCGTCCTTTGCCTGCGAGATAAGACCAATCATAACCGCCTGCATAACAAAACAAATAAACAGCGTGGCCTTTCTCCCGATTTTATCGCTCATAGTTCCCGCGATAATACGGCCGGCGCCGTTACCAATAGCGAGTACCGCGACGAGGATAAAGCCGAGATTGACGTTTGCCTGGATTTTGGCGATTGCGGCCAGCTTGGCTATAATCATCAGTCCGGCGCCTGCTCCGCAGGCATACATAAACCATACGACATAAAACTGCCACGTCGCGAGCATTTCCAAGGGTTTGAAGTCAATTTTTTTGTCGCCCGCGACAACGGGCTTAGCTGCTATTGAGCCGGCAGGTATGTAACCGGCAGGCGGGGTCTTGAGAAGCTGCGACAATACGCAAACAACGGCAAGAAACAAAATGCCCAGTATTAACGTCGTTTTTTGCAAACCATACGCACCCATCAGCCAAGTTGTCAAGGGAGCCACATATACGCTTGCCAATCCGAAACCGGAAACAACGATGCCCGCAATCATGCCGGTTTTAGCAGCAGGGAACCATTTAACCGCAGGCGGCGTCGCGGAGGCGTAACCAAAGCCAAAGCCGGAACCCGCCAAAATGCCGAAGCCGATTAAATAGCCGATGGGTGAGGTGGTAAAGCTTGTGAAAACAAAGCCGAGGCCAACGAGGATACCGCCTAAGGTAGCGACCAGGCGAGGACTGATTTTGTCCTGCATTCTGCCAGCCGGAACCATAACCAGCGAAAAAATCAGGCAGGCAAACATATAAGGCAGCGATTTTTGTGTTTCGCTCCAGCCCCACTCCGCGGGGATGCCTTTGCTGATAACGCTCCACGAATAAAGCACGCCGAGCGCAAGGTTGATTCCCATTCCCGCGAAAGTTACCCGCCAGCCGAGGTTTTTAATTCCGCCATCCTGCGTCAATTCTGCGGCCATAGTATTTCCTTCTTCCTAATTTATAAAATCCGCATCCCTAAATCAGCAATCGACAATCAGAAATCAGCAATTATTTTTTTCGTCCTTTTACCAGCGATTCCACAACGGACGGGTCTGCCAGCGTCGTAATATCGCCAAGGTTCGATACATCGCCTTCGGCTATCTTGCGGAGGATTCTTCGCATAATCTTGCCCGAACGCGTCTTGGGCAGGCCGTGAGCGAACTGGATTGCCTCGGGTACCGCGATGGGCCCAATCTCCTTGCGAACGTGCAGAAGCAGCTCTTTTTTCAGCTCTTCGGTTTCCGGAATGCCTTCCTTGAGCGTTACGAAGGCGTACAGCCCCTGTCCTTTGATATCGTGCGGAATGGGTGTTACAGCCGCTTCGGCGACCTTCTCGTGGCTTACCAATGCGCTTTCAACTTCAGCCGTACCAATCCTGTGGCCCGATACGTTTACAACGTCGTCGATTCTGCCCATCAGCCAGTAGTCACCGTCCTGGTCCTTCCGGCAGCCGTCGCCTGTGAAATATAAATCAGGGAACATCGTAAAATACGTGTCAACGAATCTGTCGTGGTCTCCCCACATCGTCCTCATCATCCCGGGCCAGGGCTTGCGGATACAAAGTTTGCCTCCCTCATTCACATCGCATTGGCTCCCGTCGTCGCGCAGAATCACGGGGTCAACGCCAAAGAACGGTTTGCACGCGCTTCCCGGCTTTATCGAATGCGCACCCGGCAGGGGGGTTATCAGTATCCCGCCTGTCTCCGTCTGCCACCAGGTATCAACAATTGGACATTTACTATGTCCGATTTTCTCATAATACCAAATCCATGCCTCGGGGTTGATGGGTTCGCCGACCGAGCCGAGAACGCGGAGCGTATCGAGTTTGTATTTGGCGGGCCATTCCTCGCCGAGTCGCATCAGGGAGCGAATAGCGGTGGGGGCGGTGTAGAAAATGGTTACGCCGAACTTGTCGCATACCTGCCAGAAGCGTCCGGCGTCGGGATAAGTCGGGACGCCTTCGAACATTAAGCTGGTAGCGCCGTTGGCAAGGGGGCCGTAAACGATATAAGTGTGGCCCGTCACCCAGCCGATGTCGGCAGTGCACCAGTAAATATCGTTGTCGTGGACGTCGAAAATTAACTTATGACTCATCGCGGCGTGCAGGAGGTATCCGCCTGTGGTATGCACGACGCCCTTTGGTTTGCCCGTCGAGCCGGAGGTGTAAAGAATAAAGAGGGGGTCTTCGGCGTTCATTTTTTCGGGTTCGCAAGCATCGTTGGCCTTTGCCATTTCGTCTGTGTACCAGGTGTCTCTGCCCGCCTTCATATTGCAGGGTTCCTCGCCGACCTTTACGACTATCGCAGCTTCGATGCTGGGGGTATTGGCAAGGGCGGCATCGGCGATGTCTTTGAGCTTTATATGCTTGCCGGAACGCATCGAGACGTTGCTGGTTATGAGCAGTTTGCATTTGGAATCGTTAATCCTGTCCTTGAGCGAATCGGCGCTGAAGCCGCCGAAAACAATCGAGTGAATCGCGCCGATTCTGGCACAGCCCAGCATCGCAATCGGCAGTTCGGGGACCATAGGCAGATAAATCGCGATACGGTCGCCTTTTTTTACGCCTTTGGATTTGAGCACGTTGGCGAACTTGCATACCTCTTTGTGCATCTGCTCGTAGGTGTATTTCCTGACGGCTTTATCATCTTCACCCTGCCATATAAGCGCGGTTTTTTTGGCCGCGGCTGTTTGCAAATGCCTGTCCAGGCAGTTATAAGAAACGTTCAGTTGGCCATCGGCGAACCAGGTATGCTCGATTTTGCGATTTTTGGTGTCCCATGTATATTCGAGGCTCTTCGTCGGCTGCTTAAACCAGGTGAGCGATTTGGCCTGTTCGAGCCAGAACTTATCGGGGTCATTGACGGATTGCTCCCACATCTGCTGATACTGCTTCATACTGCCGATGTGTGCCTTGGCCGAAAGTGATGCCGGCGGCGGAAATTTCCGATCTTCCGTCATAAGAGATGTCATCGATTTCTTCTCGTTGCCCATACTACTTCTCCTTGTTTCCCAAAGGGTCTAAAATTGTCAATTGGTTCTGCTGAACCTGTTTCGCTTAAAACGGGCCATTTTGCAGTTTTACCGCCAAATGTCAATAAAAACTTACTATTGAACGATAAAAAAGCAGCAGGTAATTTCCACGTGTGAAATTTCACAATAGATTCGTTTTTGAGATATTATTTACCGTGCTGGCTGCATGTGAAAAACGTCGCTTATGGAAACGAGGTTTCTACAGCGGCATTTGGGAAATCGCCCTTGATATTGAGTTGGCGTTCTGATATTAACAACCGCTTATGAAAACAGGTTTGAAAAAAATATTAGTTTGCTGCGTTCTGGTCTGCGCATCAGCCGGCATAAGCAAAGCCGATTTAGCGGGGAAGGTCGAGGCAATCGTCGCCTCGCAAACGCAGGGCAAGGTGCGCATCGCGGTGAAAATTGTTAATCCCGCCACCGGCTCGGTCATTTACAGTCACAATGGTTCTACGCCTATGACGCCCGCTTCGAATATGAAGCTTGTTACGACCGCAGCCGCGTTACATTATCTTGGCCCGAACTTTACTTATCTGACGGGCGTCGGCCTAATCAGCGACTCAATCGCGGTAATCGGCAGCGGGGACCCGCTTCTCGGCGACAAGCTCACTTTGCAAAAAAACAACCTTGATGCCCGCTGGGTGCTCAAAGATATCGCGGAAACTCTCCGGCGAAATAATATAACGACGTTATCCGATGTAATAATTGACAGCACCGTATTTGACAACGAACTCGTTCAGCCGAACTGGCCGAAAAAGGAGCTGAACCGCTGGTATGCCGCCGAGGTCGCGGGACTTAATTACAATGACAATTGCGTCGAGATTATTGCTGAAACGGTTGGCCCAAAAGTCGAACTGACACTCGACCCGCCGACCAGCTATGTAAAGGTAATCAATAATTGCAAGGCAGCTCCCAAACCGCCCGATACCGTCTGGGGTGCAAGACCATCCGGCTCAAACGTCATCACTGTTGCCGGCGCCTGCCACAAAAAATGCGAGCCGTTCCGTGTTACAATCGACCGGCCTCCGGCGTTCTTCGGTTTCCTGCTTGCCGAAGAGCTTAGGCGCTCCGGCGTCACCGTCAAGGGACAGCTTGTCGAAAGGGAAATCCTGCCGCAAGAGCAATTCAGACCTTTCGCCATCTATCGCACCTCGCTGTGGGAGGTCTTCGAGCGTTCCAACAGGGACAGTTTAGGACTTGCAGCGGAATCGCTGCTCAAAACAATCGCCGCTTATCGCCAGCCATCCGGCAAAGGCGGCACATGGGCACAGGGCAGACAATTCGTATCGGATTACCTGGTTTCTCTGGGGATATCGTCCGACCAGTTCGTTATCGACGACGGCTGCGGACTTAGTAAAAATAATCGTCTCAGCGCAAACCTGCTTACTGCTATTCTCCTGGACATTTATAAAAAACCCGAGTGGCAGCGGTTCAAGGAAACGCTTTCGGTAGGGGGGGAAGAGGGCACAGCGGGTAAATGGTTCGACGAGCCGAAATACAGAGGCAAAGTCTTCGCAAAGACCGGCTATATCGGCGGCGTCAAATCGTTGTCCGGCGTCTGCGCTACTATGGCAGGTGACCGCGTTTTTGTGATAATCACCAACAAAACAAACGGCAAAAGCCGGCAGGCCATTAATGATATCGTCAAAGCAATTATTGACGAATCGCGATAACGCCGCCACTTTTGTCATTTCGTGGTGTTGTGAGTTTACATTATGGCATTGCAAAGTTACAATGCGGCAGTGTCGCGTTGTACTTGCCTGCCGGCAGACAGGAACGGGCAAATAGGTGTCAGAAACTGATAGGTAACCAGGAAAGGGGCATATGAAAAGAACACCCGAAGAATTATATTTGGACTTACTGAAGAAGACGCTGTCCTTTACCCTATGGCCAGAACCACCCATTCCAATCGAATCTTTTACCTACGCAAAGTTTTTTCCCATAAGACTGGGTGCATCACTCATTTCCCGAATTCTTAAGTTAATGCATCTTCAGCTTGTTGTACCAAAGGCTCCTACGACAGAGCAAAGGGAAGAAGGAATGATTTGGCCCGCATACGCTGATACGATGATTGGCCTTAAACGTCTTGATAACATCCAATTCTGTGCTGAAACCGCAATACGAGAGAGCATACAAGGCGACTTTATTGAAACTGGGGTGTGGAGAGGCGGAGCAGTCATTTTTATGCGTGCCGTCTTAGCTGCCTATGGCATTAAGGACCGCAAAGTATATGTTGCAGATTCGTTTGAAGGATTGCCAAAACCAGATCCGCAGAAGTTCCCCGCTGATAAGGGTGATGAACATCATATCTATAAATTCCTCCTGGGTATCTCTCAGGATGAGGTTGAAAATAACTTCAGGAAATATGGTCTCCTTGACGACCAGGTAGTCTTTCTGAGGGGCTGGTTCAAGGACACACTTCCCAACGCCCCAATGGAAAAGATTGCAGTTCTCCGTCTTGACGGCGATATGTATGGCTCTACCATGGATGCTCTGGTAAACCTGTATCCAAAACTGTCCAAAGGTGGATTTTGCATCATAGACGACTATGCTTTGCCCGGGTGCAAAAAAGCAGTGGATGACTTCAGAACAGAAAAAGGGATACATTCAGAAATAAAGATGGTGGACTGGACGGGTGGGTATTGGAGAAAAGAGTAGGTAAACGATACCTAAGAGCCATTATAGACGAATCGCGATAACTCGACCTCAATGACACGCCTGCCCTTGTAAGGTGTAGGCAGGGGGCATACCCGCGACACGGAGCGAAGCAAAGTGCCAGTTTCAACTTGCGAATCTGATGATTAATGCTGAAAATCGGCAATATAATTCTTGATGTCCCCTTTTTTCAGGCGTCGCTCAGCGGCTACAGCGATTACGCTATGCGGGCAATTGCGCGTGACTTCGGCGCTCCAATGACTTTTGCAGGCGTAATGCTCGCGAAAAGCGTCCTGCACCCGCGGCTGTTCAGGAATCCAATATTTAAACCGGGCGAAGATGAACATCCGGTAGGGGCACAGCTTCTGGGCGAGGACCCCGAAACAATGGCAAAGGCCGCGAAGCTGCTCCGGCAGACGGGTTATGATTTAATAGACCTGAATTTTGCCTGTCCTACGCCCAAGGTTGTTCGCCGAAAGCGGGGGGGCTTTCTTCTCAATGACCCTGATAAAGTAATAGCAATTTATAACGCCGTAAGAGAGTCCGTCGATTGCCCGGTAACTATGAAATTACGGATGAGTTTCGATAATCAGTCCTACGATAATTTCTGGGACATCTGCTCCAGGGCTGTGGCCGGCAAGGTCGATGCGTTAATTGTGCATCCCCGCACTGTCTGCCAGAGATTCACCGGCTCGGCGGATTGGCCGTTTTTAGCAGAGGTTAAAAAACGATTTCCACGCACAATAATTATAGGCAGCGGAGATTTATTTTCCGCTGATACAATTAAAACCAATATAAAAAACACAGGCGTAGATGGCGTGGTAATCGCCCGCGGCGCGATTGGCAATCCCTGGATTTTCAGTCAGCTTCGCTATGGAAACGATTTCGTCCCCCCGACTCTCGAGCAGCGGGGGCAGGTTATTTCAAAACATTTCGATTTATTTTCCAAGCTCTATGGTCACAAAAAGGCCGCAAGGTATTTCCGGAAATTCTCGGTTGCCTATTGCAAACATCATCCCCAGCGCAGAAAAGCCCAGGAAGCCCTTTTCTCAGCGAAAACAGTCGAAGAATTCCTCGCCGCTGTAAAACAATGGTATGGTGTGTAACAATGATGTTTTTTAGTTGTTGGTATATCCGGCACGGGTTATTATTTTAACTATGCCTGAATCTGTGAAAAAATCTTTCGTCGTTTTCACGTATTTTGTGTTGGTATTGAGTACCTTGCTGGTCTTCGGACAGGTACGCAATTTAGATTCTGTCAGTTATGATGATAATGACTACGTATACGCAAATCCACACGTTTTGAACGGCCTGACCAGGGACGGCATCGTCTGGGCTTTTACAACTCCGAACATAGGAAACTGGCTTCCGCTGACGTGGCTTTCCTTTATGCTCGATTGTCAATTTTTTGGCGCAAATCCCGGCTGGATGCATCTTATGAATCTCATTTTGCACCTTGCAAATACCCTGCTGCTTTTCGCGGTACTCAGGAAAATGACGGGGGCATTATGGCCGAGCGCATTTGTCGCGGCGGCCTTCGCAATTCATCCGATGCATGTCGAATCGGTCGCGTGGATTACCGAACGCAAAGATGTATTGAGCACATTGTTCCTTCTGCTTACACTGGCCGCTTATACAAGCTATGTAAGACGCCGCGGCCTGGTTCGCTATGTGCTGACAGTGTTACTGTTCGCATTGGGCCTTCTTGCAAAACCAATGCTCGTTACTTTGCCGGTACTGCTGCTGCTTTTGGACTATTGGCCGCTGGAACGAATCAGGGGACAGAGGACGGAAGACAGAAAACAGAAGACAGAGGGTGTATTTCAAAAATTATCGACAGGACAGTTAATAATCGAAAAAGTTCCTTTCTTTGCACTGTCGGCCGTTTCAAGTGTGATAACCTTCCTTGCCCAGCGAAGCAGCGGGGCGGTAACGGGTATCGATGCTCTGCCTTTTGGCAACAGAATTGCCAATGTCTTCTTGTCGTATGCCAGGTACATCGGCAAAATGTTCTGGCCGCAGAACCTTGCGGTATTCTATCCTTTTAACACCGACAGATTTGCGTTTTGGCAGGTGGTGATGTGTGTTTTGTTATTGCTCGTTATATCCATTTTTGTAATTCGTCTTGGACAAAAGCAAAGGTATTTGCCGGTAGGCTGGTTCTGGTTTGTTGTAACGCTCATCCCGGTCATAGGTCTGGTGCAAAACGGCGTTCAGTCCTACGCAGACCGCTACACCTATATTTCCTATATAGGTCTTTTCATAATGATTGCGTGGGGTCTGCCGGAGCTTCTCTCGAAATGGCCGCAGCGAAAAATCGCTCTCGGCCTATCGATGGTAATAGTACTGGCAACCCTCGGAATATGTGCGCATCAGCAGGTTAGCTTCTGGAATAACAGCTTTACCCTCTCTTCGCATGCCATCGAGGTAACGCAAAACAATTATGTTGCGTACAATAGTCGTGGCGCTGCCTGCAACAGTATTGGCCGCTACCAGGAGGCGATAGAGGACTATAAGCAGGCCATCAGAATCAATCCGGATTACGCCGAGGCACACTATAATCTTGGCGTTGCCTACGGCGAACTTGGCCGCAATCAGGAGGCGATAGACTCTTTTAAGCAGGCCATCAGAATAAAGCAGGCCGCCAGATTTAACATAGGTTTAGCTGAGGCGCACTATAACCTCGGCATTATCTACGGCAAACTTGGCCGCGATCAAGAGGCAATAGAATCTTTTAAGCAGGCAATAAAAATCAAGCCGGATTATGTCGAGGCACACTGCATTCTTGGTGCTGCCTATTTAGAGATTGGCGACAAAGAAGCAGCCCTTGAAGAATACAAAATCTTAAAAACCCTGGACGCTGAGAAGGCAAACGAATTGTTTAAATTGATTAATAAGTAAGTATTCCCGAACCGGCCAAAAAATTCCTCGCCGCCGTAAAACA
>Ga0105104_10000398_pt1 | contig 33014 bp, 27 predicted proteins | sample PPLLaktember2015_3_FD_87034 | JGI IMG/M metagenome (GOLD analysis project Ga0105104, IMG submission 87034) | Freshwater sediment microbial communities from Prairie Pothole Lake near Jamestown, North Dakota, USA - PPLs Lake P7 Core (6) Depth... | ecosystem: Environmental > Aquatic > Freshwater >... | reverse complement strand
GCGGATGAGATTTATGTCGGTTTTGCCGGGGGTGGGTGTGTTTTCTCGAAATCCGGCGAGTTAGAAACCCTTATCCGGATCCCTAAGTTTTATGAGCGTTATCAAAAAGAGTTTAACGTGAATTTAGATCTCTTTGCCATCAAACAAAACAATATAGTTAATTTGCAGTCAAGCGGTAGATTTATAGATCGATATGAGATCAGGAGGAAAAAATGAAACGTTTTGCAGCGATTTTAATCTTGTTAGCAGCGATAGGAGTGCTGGCGGTCAATTATTTCTTTGCCCCTGCGTTGGCGGATTCCGCATCGTGTTCTTCCGGCAGTTGCTCGTGCAGATGCTCTGGGATTGAATGTACGTGTGAAGCAGCAGGCGGTAAGTGTAGTTGCAGATGTGACTTTAATATTGGCTCTAGCTGCGGAGATGATGAATCCGTAAAATAGTAGAATAATTCATTATTCGTTGACCCTTTACAGCCCTAAAGCCATACTCGGCGGTTTGATCTTCTTGAATGTTTACGACGCCGAAGAAATAAAAACCAAGGAGAAACAATGATTAGGACAGTATTAGTATTACTGATGGCGGTGTTTTTGGGGGGTATTCCCCTGCTGCTGTGCGGACAGGAAACCATTATTTTAAAGAACGGCATTAACCTGGAAGAAAAAATGGCAGACAACGAAGTATTTCTTAAAAATTGCGTGGCTGTCGAAATGGAGCCGGAAAATAACGTTATCTATTTCCTGGACCAACGATATTGCGAAATCTTTAAAGTTGACCTCTCCTCCGGTAAATTGTTAAAAACGATCGGAAATCGTGGAGAAGGCCCACAGGAACTGCATTTCCCCATAGATATGGCGATAAAAAACAAAAAAATCTTTGTCCTGGATCGAGGTTTTAACGGCATAAAAATATTCGACGTGGAGGGAAAGTTTATCGATGAATTCCGGTTTCAAAAAACTGTCGGCAGTACAAGAACGATCGACGTCGATGAAAAAGGCGAGATTTTCCTGGGAAGCCTAGACTCCAATGAAAATAAAATGGTAACAGTGTTTGACGCCAAAGGGAAAAAAAAAAGGTTCCTCATCGACTACAAAGGCAAAAATGATATGTCCCCTGACGCATTGGCCCAACGGCACTATAAGATAAGATTAGACAATAAAGGCAATATCGTGATCCTGTACGACATATTGAGAAAAGTGGCCAAACATGACTCCAAGGGGAAGCTCCTATGGGAAAAGAAGATCAAGAACAAAATATTGGATCAATTCCCGGATGAGGATTTCATTAAAAGCAATGGAAAAACTGTTTCAACCCAATTTTCTGTATTTAATATGGATATCGATGATGCGGATGAGATTTATGTCGGTTTTGCCGGGGGTGGGTGTGTTTTCTCGAAATCCGGCGAGTTAAAAACCCTTATCCGGATGAAGAGGATACTTAATACTACCCAAAAGGAGGAAGACGTAAGTTTATATCTTTTTGACATCAATAAGAATATGCTAGTGAATATACTGTTAAACGGTAGGTATATAGATCGATATGAGATCAGGAGGAAAAAATGAAACGTTTCGCAGCGATTTTAATTTTGTTGGCAGCGATAGGAGTGTTGGCGGTCAATTATTTCTTTGCCCCTGCGTTGGCAGATTCCGCATCGTGCTCTTCCGGGGGTTGTTCATGTAAGTGTTCCGGGACCGAATGTACGTGTGAAGCTGCAGGCGGTAAGTGTAGTTGCACATGCTCCTTTGGTGGCTCTTCCTGTGGAGATAGGGATAACATTCAATAGCCGTTAATTCATTATTCGTTGACCCTGCACAGCCCCCTCGCAGCCCTAAAGCCGCCGGCCATGTAAAATCCGGCATTCTCCATCTGCTTTTGCACAGAGAGAGGGTCGAGCTGATCGACTCAAAGTTCGATTTATTCGACCAATACTATTCCATACATAAACTTTCATCTATTTCTAACGTATACAATTTTTTCAAAGTGAATCGGTTAAAAAATTAACCATCAGGCAAAGGAGATCATAATGGAATCAAAAAAGAGTCGCCGCGAGTTTCTGAAACATATGATGAAGGCAGGTGGAGCTTGCTGTGCTCTGCTAGCCTGGAGCAAGCACCTCCCGGCAGAAGATAATCCCGCAGAAAAGAATACCCCGGGAAAAAAACCTATCGATTTGAAGGAGCTTTCCTATTGTGGGATTCCCTGCGTGGCAACCTGTGAGATGTATAAGGCCACCCAGGAAAACGACGTAAAGACAAAGAAAACCTTGTATGAAAAATGGGAGTTTAAAAAGAATTATGGTATCGAATTCGATCCGGATAAAATATACTGTTATACCTGCAAACCGGGCGATAAACCTCTCATGGTCGGGATGGACAAATGCGCTGTCCGAAACTGCGCAGTAGCTAAAGGTATCGAATCATGCGTTCAATGTAAGAACCTGGCTGTTTGCGACAAAGAGTTCTGGAAAAAATGGCCCCAGTTGTACGAGTTCACGAAAAAGACGCAGGTAAAATATATGGAACAACCGGGAGCTGTTATCCTGTAAGCATAGGATAATCGAAAATTCGAGAGTAATCGGTAATCCTATTTGTTTGATTTTAGGTGAAGGTGCCAGGCCGGGAGCAGCGGTCTGACACTGATCGCTGACACTAAAACCCAAAACTAACCTTTCCCCGCTCGAATCGCTTCCAGGTTTCTCCTGTATAAATCAAGCTTCGGGTGTCCTCCGGGAAATTTTTTCTGCATGATGGCAGCGGCCTTTTCGGCAAATTCGATCGCACGATCGAGTTGCCCAAGATCAATGTGTATTGTCGATATATTATTCGCCAGCGCAGCCAGATCGGCATCGGTTTCTTCCGATAAATATTGAATCACTGACTCCCCATATATCAAAAACACTTTCTTATCGATCGGATTATCACCCGGTCCGCATTTCAAAGTTTTTGCAAGAGATAGAATCAAGTCCCGGCACATTTCCGCATTGGGTTTAACTTTAAACCGCACAACTTCCCCAATCACAGGATGCATAAAAACTCGATATTCAGAATCCCTTTTTATCCATCCTCTAGCGATCAAAGAAACTAAACTCGCAGGTTCATCCAGGTGTAACCATTCAAAAATCCAATTTTGATGAATATAAATAGCTGGTAAGATGGATAAGTTAACCAATACGGGTAATTCTTTCTCCGTTACACCGGATATATCAAAGCCTTTTAAAAGATGATCAAAAAATGTCCGTTTTTCTCTTTCATTATGCCAGGATGTAGATATTTTTCCACTCATTACCGTATTTAAATTAAACCCTTTTATTTTCAATGTATCAAAAAGCGTGCCGATACTCATCCCAGAATAATCCGCTGTCCTGGCCAGCAATTCTACCGTTAATGTATGATATCCGCACAATTCGAGTACTTTTCCTAGTAGCTCATCATCTCGTATTCCTTTGTAAAAACGGTAAAACAATTCTTTACATTCAATGGAATTTAAGAATTCAAGGGAACGCTCCTCATACCCTTCGATATGACTGCGTGAACTGGCTAATATTTTGATCTCGAGCGGTAGAGATAAAAGCATTTCAATGTCATTGTCTTCGGGATTTCCAATGTTATCGAATACCAGTAACATTGGTTCTCGAACCAGTTCGAGTCTTTCGACAATTTTTTCAAACCGTTCATCCGCTGTATCTTTTTCATTGGTATCGATAAACTTTGATTTATCCCCACCCAGGGCATTAACAAGCGACTCCCTGACACTACCATACCAATCGACCCAGGCTGCCAGGTGATACTCGCTGTAATGCTCATAAAAATATGCTTTACATACTTCGGTCTTCCCTATACCGCCGAGTCCGTTTACCAATACCACTCGATTAGATGTTTTTATTAGTCTATCCAATTCGGCCAGTTCTTTTTCACGGCCAATCAGTTCGATCTTCCTTGGCGGGAGTGGTGTTAAAAAGGTTGTTAATACTTTGGTTTTTTCTACCCTGTTGGAGTTATTGTGTGATATGGAAGTAGATTCCAGGTCTTTTTTTTCCAATATTTCAAATATTTGGGCTACAAATTGGCTTAATAGACGGAACTGCGCCGGTTCATCCATTTCCATTAATGTTTTATTCCCGGGAGGAAACCCCTGGATACTCGATAACCAGGGAATCTTTTGCCATGCACAGGGCTTAACAAAAAGAGGTAGAATAATTAATCCTTCTCGCTGTCTACGTTCAAGTATTCGTGGTATCACCTCCGCACGAATAAAAACAGAAGTTAAAAAACCGGCACTTATCATTAAAACGACTACTTCCGCTTCTTCTATTGCATTTTGAATTTCGGAAAGCCAATCTGTCCCGACCTGTATCTGCCTGTCATCCCATATCTCAGCATAATCCTCAAGTTCCAAAACTCTTAACTGAGTCATTAACCGGTCTTTATATTCGGAATCCTTTTGACTATATTCGATAAAGATTTTTTTCATCTTTCCAATTCTTCCTCTTCCGGAAAATCCATGATTGCTTTTAACTTTTCGATTTCGGTTAAACCCTGTCGTTTCAATTCGGAGGCAATAAATGGGGCTTCTTCTTTCAATAACTCAAAAGACCGTATTTTTTTACAAAATTGAATAAGATACTTTCTACAGATATCGATATACTTTTCATCCTCATTCCATCCGAATATTTCAATCGTATCCCGGATTTCCTCCTTAATTTCTTGAGAAAGAAAGGGATTCGGTTTTATAATGAATTTAGAGAAATCCATCCAGAGCCAATGGTGCCCGATTTCAAACGGGTCCAGGACAGGATGAGTTCCTTTTCGTGTGTTAAATCTCCTGGAAGCATAGCGGAAATTACTCCACTCATAAGCCAGTTCGGGTTTTATGGTTTTGGGGATAAAATGATCGACAGTTTCAGATCCAAGACTATTAATATATAATGCCGAATAGGCACAGATTCCATTGTAAACGTCCCCCATATAGTGGAGAACATTTCGCCAGTAAGCATGATTATTAAATTGTTTATCGGTCGGATTCGGATTTTTTTTCAAAAAAGTCATACCGGGCTGCCGAACATCTTTATCGAAATTGTGAGGCTCCGGCTTCCGTTCGATATGAATCATCCGTTACTCCATTAAGCCATTTTGTTTTGCAAAAATGGTCCACCTGGGCCAGAACGAATCGAATTCACCCAGGACCCTGCACAACTCGGTATGGGTTTGTTTCATTTTTTCTTTGTCCGGGGTTTCGGATTTAAGGATTTCGATTGCTTCTTTAATGGCGTTTTCCGCTTCGAGCGACCGTGCAGATTTAAGCTCGAACAAATCGGAGGTAAACCAATGATCGACCCGGCCATGCCTTATAAACGGCAGTGGATTTAATTCGATTTTACTCTCTTTCATATCGAAATGAAAAATACTATCCGAATCTTCGTCAAAGACCGGTTCAAGAGAAGCCATTAAAAGAGGAGAATGGGTGGATATTATAAACTGGACGTCCAGGTTATTAGCAAAAAATTCTTTTATTTTAAGCAGCGATGGGACAAGAGACCTCTGCCATTTGGGATGAAGATGACTTTCTGCTTCATCGATGAGTAAAATGATATTCCGGTATGACGAAACCCTTGTTTGTTCACAGGCAGTTTGATGCCCTGTCCACAGCCACGCCAGCAAATAGGCGAGAGAAAAAATCCGTTGAACACTAGATGCACTGTGAAGAATCGGTACGATCCCGTAAGGATATTTTAATGAAGGCATGGGACGATCATCCCCGGGAAATTCAGTCGGTTCGCAAATTTCGAACGATTCCCCGGAGGACTGAGTTAAAATCTCTACAATATCTTTCATTAATAAAAATGAGCGATTGGAGGAAATCTGCCAATTTACCCAGTCATGGATAAGCCCATTGAATATCGTGCGTTTTCTTCCCTCATCAGTGATTTCAGACTTTCCATCCAATATCTCCGACTTTGTGAAGACCATCGGACTCCCTTTAACAAAAAATCCGATGGGCGGAAGCAGTCTCCCTTTCACAGGGTCCCATATTGCAAAAGAACCATCTACCCTCGCATAAAGAACCAAACCGGAGAGATCGGGATATCTTTTATTTTCAGGCCAGCGTTGAGTTTCAAAATTGAACGAAATGTGTTCTTTGTCACTTTGCTTTCCATCGGTTTGCATCAGATTAAACGCAATAGACGCTTTATCAAAACCTTTTTTAGGGATAACCTGTAATTGCGGCCAGTTCCCGGATAACGCCCACCATATACATTCCAGTAAAAGAGTTTTGCCGAATCCGTTATCCCCGGTGATAATATTTAATCGTTTGGCGGGTTCAAAGGAAAGTGCATCGATATGTCCGGCCCCATTTAATTCAATACATCCTAAAATGCCTTCCTTAATTGACTGCTTAATATTTAACACGTCAAATACACGCGATGCCAGATTCGCAAAGATATTTTCACGTTCATCTTCTTTTAAATCGGATAATTGCCGGTCATTCAGGGGAAAAATCGAGAGATTTTTCATCCACCTGTATTTATTTTTCCATTCGGATTTTTCGAGGACAAGGGTGAAAATGGGGAATCCGGCTTTTTGTTTATCTTTTAAGCGCGAACGGACTTTTTCGGATTTCATTATATCCGAATTTAAAAATTTCTCAGACATCAGTAAAACAATGGCAGATGAGCGACTGAGAAGTGGTTCGAGATTCTCATCGATTTCTTGAGATTGAGAGAAAAAGGTTTCATTCCAGTATTCGATATCAACGGGGTTATTAATCGACAACAAGCGGAGATGAGGATCAACCCTTTGCTGCCATTGTTCATCGCTCGTATTATAGATAACTAAAACATTTTTCGCCATATTATTATTGTAAACGATTCAACCGGGAGTGTCAATAAGAAACGCTTCCTATAATTCGCCGCATTATAGCGTACCCGGTGTCTTGCCTCAAACAAAATTGGAAAGAACGTGACCGAAACGGTTGTGTCAAGTTTTTTGTGTAAATTTTTTCGAATTTCTTTTCTATTTCGGCAATAAAGTACTTGGAAATTTTTTTTGAAAATGGTAAATTAAATTTTAAAATTCTCAGCGTAAAAGGAGATTAAAATGCGCCCAAATATTTTAATTATTATGACCGACCAGGAAAGGGCACCCATGCACATGGAAAACGTGAATCTCGAAACGATTCTTCCTGCCAGGAACCAAATAAAGAACGAAGGGGTTAGCTATGAGAATTTCTATATCAACGCATCCCCCTGCACGCCCAACCGTTCCGTTATGCTTACAGGCCTTTATTCCCAACAAATATGGATGTGTACAAACCCGGAACTGGGACAACCTTCATTGAAAACCGGGTTTCCCTCTTTTGCACGGGCATTGAAAGATATCGGATATGACACCGCTTATTCCGGGAAATGGCATATCAGCAGCGAAATCGATGAAGGAAACCCCGAAGCATTGAAAGATTACGGTTTTGATGTGTTCGACCCTCCCATGGAATTTGCCGGTTCTCCCAACGAAGGAGAAAACAGCGATAATGATATTGCGGCACGAGCTGTCGATTTTATTAATAATCGAAAACAAGGAGATAAACCGTTCCTCTGTGTCGTCAGTTTTGTAAACCCGCATGATATTATGTATTATTGGCGATTTATGAAACCGCGTAACCCGGGGGAAACTTACAAAGGTATGCGTGTCCCAAAAAACTTCGAGAGCATGAACCATTTGAAACGTTCAAAACCGAAATGCCAGGGCATATGCCGTACAATTACAAATACCTTTTTTGGAAGACTCCCCAATGAAATCGATTCTGCAAAAGACAAAAAGAAATATATCGAATTCCTCGATTACTACCTCTGGCTGCAAAAGAAAACCGATACCCAGATTCAAAAGGTACTCCATACGTTAAACGCTCCTGGAAATGCCGGTTTAAAAGAGAATACCGTCATTATTTTTACTTCCGATCATGGTGAACTGGCCGGGTCCCACGGCCTGAGAGGAAAGAATTTCTGCTTTTACGAAGAAGCCGTGCGTGTTCCTTTCTATGTTACCGATTATACCGGGAAACTCATTCCCAAAAACCAGGCGGGTACGATGCGTAAAAACCTGGGAAGCTCTATCGATCTTTTCCCGACATTGTTAAGCATTGCCGCTTCCGGCGGCGATCCCGTGGATACCGCACCATACGATTTTCTACCCGGTACCGACCTCACACCCAATCTCAAAGACCCTTCCATCCCCACCAATGATTATGTTCTATTCGCGCATGACCTGGTTATTCCAGGAATGAAAGCCCCGGCTCATATCGTGGGGAAAATCGATGAAGAGTGGAAGGGGGCTTTATATAATAATTGGCAAATGGATAACCTAAAAAATACCGATTCTTCGCCGGATGAAGCGGTACAAATTGTCGAAGGTTCTACAGACCGGGAATTGTATAAACGTACCGCCCCCAAAGATAGACTCGAAATCGAAAACCTGGCCAATTATAAAAAAAACAGCGAAAAAATGGATGAAATCGAATCGCAATTGATCGAGTTATCCAAAACTCAATTACGCGGTCCTCTTCCTTCTCCATATAATGCGGTCAGCGAACAGGCAAAAGCAGATTATGTCGCCAACCAAAAGAAGAGTATATTGGAAAAAGGTCCTGGAAAACTCAAACCCACTGATTTAAAATTCTTCGATTAATGAAAGAGCTCGATAAACACCCTGCTTTTCATGTGATGATACAGCCTATAGGGGCAATATGCAACCTTAATTGCCACTACTGCTACTATCTTTGTAAAGAGAAACTCTACCCCGGGAGCACTTCCGGCATGTCGCTGGAACTCCTGGAATTATATACGAGGGAATTCATCGAGGCACAAAACAGCCCAGGAATCACATTCGCCTGGCAAGGCGGCGAACCCATGCTCCTGGGGCTGGATTTTTTCAAAGAAGCGGTTCGATTCCAGGGAAAATACAAACCGGAAGGCATCCGTATCGTCAATACCGTTCAAACCAACGGTACGCTCATCGACGATGCGTGGTGCCTTTTCTTTAAGGAACATCATTTCCTTATCGGTATCAGTATCGACGGTCCCCAACTTATCCACGATACATACCGCCGAGACAAAGGCGGGAATGCCACTTTCCACAGGGTCATGGAAGGCATTACTCTCTTACGGAAACACAATGTCGATTATAATACCCTCACCACGCTTCATGCTGCCAATGCCGATTATCCCGGCGATGTCTATCGATTTTTACGGGATGAAGCCGGTTCACGTTTTATGCAATTTATCCCCATCGTGGAACGAATAAAAAACACGGATAAAGCAGGTTCCCGTGATAAAAATACCGTGACGAACCGCTCCATCACACCCGCACAATACGGAACATTCCTAAACCGTGTTTTCGACCGGTGGGTGAAACAGGATGTGGGACGGGTGTTTGTCCAGTTTTTCGATGTTGCATTGGCTGCCTCTGCCGGTTTTGCTCCAGGACTTTGCATTTTTGCCGAAACCTGCGGACTCGCCCTCGCCCTGGAACATACCGGCGATTTGTATTCATGCGATCATTTCGTAGACCCTGCTTTTAAGCTCGGCAACATCGAGGAAAAAGGTTTGCTGGGCCTGGTTAACTCGCCCCGGCAGAGTCGGTTCGGGAATGACAAAAAAGCAAAACTGCCGCGTTATTGTTTGCGGTGTAAGTTTCTACGCTTATGTAACGGCGGGTGCCCGAAAGACCGTTTTATGAAAGCACCGGATGGAGAACCCGGTTTAAATTATTTGTGTGAAGGATATAAAGCGTTTTTCAAGCATATACGAAAGCCCATGCAAATCATGGTAAAACTTTTGAATGAGGGCCGTCCCCCTGCGGATATTATGTTTTTAATGTAATGTCTCTTGGGGCCAGGAACCTCCCACCCTCCTATCTCCCACCGTGGCCCCATGAGAGATAAAAAAAGATAACTTGTGAGTAGAATCCAGGGTGGAACAGCACTTCCTTCATTATTCATCACTTATCATTCCTAATTTCTAAAATAAAAATTACTAAGAAAAATTTTCTTTTTAAGCCTGTTGACACATGTTTTGATTAGTAATATATTTATAAGACGGAGTTATAATGTGAAAATAAAACCGAAATTAGAATTACCTGCAGAAGGAATAAAGAATTTTTGTAATCGTTGGAAAGTGAAGGAGTTTTCTTTATTCGGTTCTGTGTTAAGGAAGGATTTCAGGCCTGAGAGCGATGTCGATGTGTTATTGAGTTTCCATGACGGTGCTCAGTGGGGGTTATTCGAATTTGTCGATATGAAGGAAGAGTTGGAAAAAATCTTTGGCCGGGAAGTCGATATCATTGAAAAAGAGGGAATTAAGAATCCTTTTCGCTTGAGTGAGATCATTCGATCCCGCGAGGTGATTTATGGAACCTGAGAAAAGAAATGCCGCATATCTATGGGATATGCTGGAATCTGCGCGGGATATCGTGCAATTCACCGCGGGGATTGGGATTGATGAATATATAAAAGATCGTAAACTTCAATTAGCCATCGAGCGTTTACTCGAGATAATCGGAGAAGCTGCCAAAAATATATCGATGGATTTCCAGGAAAAGCATAATGAAATACCGTGGAAAAAAATCATTGGACAACGAAATGTAATTGCTCATGAGTATGGAGAAATGCAGTATTCTCGCCTGGCACCTTTTTTCTCAACCAACCTTCGAACCCTCCGAACCTCCCACCCTCCATCTTTTCTTAACCATGCAAAAGCTACTGGATTTTGTTTAAAGGTAATTTAAACCGTCGAACACCATCATAAATACAAAAGGCATTGGCCACAGCCGCAGCAGTTGGAACAAGCCCGATTTCGCCGATCCCCTTGGCTCCGTAAGGACCCAACGGGTCTGTCACTTCAACGCCTTTCACCACGATGCGCGGCGTCTCATGGGCCCGAAGTATACCGAGGTCTTTGAATTTCGTACTCTTGAGAAACCCCTTTTCCAACGGCAAATCTTCCCGCAGCGCATAACCCAAACCCATATGCACGGCACCCTGGATCTGGCTCTCGAACAATGGGGGATTCATGATCTTCCCCGCATCGTGGGCCGCATAAATCGTTTCGATTTCCCCGTTTTCATTCAAAACCACCAATTGTGTCGCATAACTGTAGGAATAATGGGTAATGACTTCGCCGGGGTCGCCGGGTTTGGTGGATCGATCGAAACTCCAACGGCCGAAATATATTTTCCCCTGCAATTCTGCCAGGGTTTTGGTTTTTAAATCTTCTTTCAATTCTTTGGCCGCTTCGATGGTGGCATTGCAAACGAGAGAAGTGCCGCGGCTGGCGGTAGTCATCCCGGAACGGGCTTCATTGGGAGTGGAAACAACGACTTCGACAATGGAGGGGTTTATACCGGTTTCCTGGCAAAGGGTCTGGATCGCTACAGTATGAACGCCCTGGCCCATTTCGGTCCAGCCGTGGTGTAACAGCACGCGGTCTTCGGAAATAATTTCGATTTTAACTTCGCTGAAATCCGCCATCCCGTTGCCGATGCCGCAATTTTTGATGCCGCAGGCGAGACCGGCGTATTTCGCTTTATAAAATTCGCTCTTAATTGCATAAAGGGTTTCGCGAACCCCGACGCCTTTATGAAGGATTTGGCCCGCGGCGGTGAGAGAACCGTTGACCAGGGCGTTATCGTACCGGAAAACCCACCGGTCGAAGTTTCCTTTTTTGCACAGTTCATCGATGCAGCTTTCGATGGCAAACGTGACCTGGTTGACACCGAAACCGCGCATGGCGCCGGAGGGAATATTGTTGGTATAAATGGTTTTCGCTTCGATATCCACGTTGGGAACATGGTAAGCGCCGGTGGCGTGACCTGCGGCCCGTTCCAAGACTTTGGTACCCACTGAAGCATAAGCGCCGGTATCTCCGATGATCCGGGCTTTAACTCCCGTTAGTTTCCCATTAATATCGCATCCCACAGTAAAATCCATAATCATAGGGTGACGTTTGGGGTGCATGCGAATGGACTCGTCGCGGGTCAAGCGAAGTTTGACGGGTTTTTTCAAAAGAAAAGCAAATAAAGCGGCGTGGCCCTGGACAGTCATATCTTCTTTACCGCCGAAACCTCCGCCGTTGGGAACTAGAGTGATCTTGGTATCTTCTTCGGGGATACCGAGTATTTCAGAGATTTGGCGGCGGTCTTCGTAAACGCCCTGGCTTTGGACAAAGACTTCAACGCCGTTTTCTTTCCAGGGGAGAGCGACGGCTGCTTCGGTTTCCATGAAAGCATGTTCGATGCGTTGGGTTTGGAACCGACCGGAATACACATAAGCGGATTTAGCGTGAACATCTTCTATCGGTTGACCGCGTCGGACCGTGCAGGTTTCAAGTAGGTTTCCTTTTTCGTGGACTTTGATGGGGCTGGTTTCCGCTGCCAGCACATCCGTCAGCGGTTCAAGAACTTCGTAAGCCACTTTGATATGTTTCACCGCTTCGCGGGCTGTTTCAAGGGTTTCAGCCGCGACGCCGGCGATCACATCGCCGATATACCGTGTCGTTTCGTTTTCTTTAACCATCACGGGCCAATCTTTAAAGATCAAACCGTTGGTTCGTTGGCCGGGGATATCGGGGGCAGTAAAAATTCGCACCACGCCGGGGATTCGTTCGGCTTCGGCTGTATTGATTCTCAGTATTTTCGCCCGGGGGTAATCGCTGAACTTTAGAGCGGCATGCAGCAAGTCGGGGAAACGCAAATCGTCGACAAAAGGATTCACGCCGAGAGCTTTTTCATAAGCTTTGTATTTCGGGAAGCGAGTTCCCACTTTTCCTGAAACATCCATGGGGATTTCTTTTTTTAATCGCAGTGCTTCAGCGGCCAGCCGGATGGCTTCCACGATTTTTTTATAGCCGGTGCAGCGGCAGAAATTCATATTCAAGGCGTCGATAATTTCTTTATCTGTGGGTTTTGGGTTGGTTTCCAGTAAAATCTTGGTGCGCATCAAGAAGCCTGGGGTGCAGAAGCCGCATTGAACTGCGCCTTTTTCGACGAAAGCGCGGCCCAGGGTGCGTTTTAAATCTTCCGGGAAACCTTCGATGGTTATGATTGAAGCGTCCTGGACTTTTTTCATGGGAGTGACGCAGGAAAGAGCGGGATGTCCGTTCATTTCCACCATGCAGGCGCCGCAAAAAGCCTGGCCGGAGCATCCGTCTTTGACGGAGAAAATCCCTTCGGTGTCCCTGAGGTATTTCAAGAGAGACAGAGAGGGATCGCCGGGATAAGAGCGAGGTTGGCCGTTTAAATTAAAAGTAATCATGGTTTATCCGCCGTAATATTGGAATGGATTAAATTATAGCAAAGATTTTGTTTTTAGTATACCTACCTTTTTGAAAAAAGGTAGGCCAAAAACTTTTATTAGGGTTCTTTTGAGATAGTTGGTTTGTATGGTGAGAACAGTAGGAAACAAAAGTTCGGAGAGAGTAGGGGAGGTTGTTTCCCTTGCTATATCAAAGTACTATTTAGCCGGATTGGCAGGTGGTTCCGATGGCGGTTCATTAGATTTTGGTTTTTCGATTCCGCCTCCGCTCTTGTGTTCATGGTAGAAATAGGTTAATAACTCGAATACAACATGCAGCCGAAATTCATCGAGTATTTTCCCTAAAGGATCATCCCAACGTGTGTCTTCATCAGTTAAACCCTTGGTTTTTTCCAGGATATTATATTTTTCCTTCCCAGTACTATACCGATCATAGGTTGATTTTTCCCACAACGATGATCCCGGTATGAATAATTGCCTGAGTTGATAGTGCAGGGCTTCTTCGACCTGGTAAAAAGCAGTCCGGGTTAGACGAACTTTGTGAAAAAAAGCTCTTTTGTTAATTTCTTTTTTACGCTCACCGAAATAGGCTTTTCGATCTTCCGGGGTATTTAAAATCTCAAATAAATCCCTGCGAATAAAAGCGCTGTCTAACTCTTTCAAAGATTTAGATATTTGTTTATATTGGTTATCCCGGTTACCTGTTGCGTTCCCCTCGGTGGAATGTTCATTTTTTCCTTTGAATTCATTATTTAATTCCCCGATTTTTTGAATTAATGAAACGTTCTTAAGACCGTTGTCCAGTATCCGGTCGAAAATAAAATAGGAATTGGGATCGAACCGGCGAAAATTTTCTTTTCTAACTTCCCAGTTTTCTACCGGCATCCCGGCTCTTTGTTTCAATCGTTTTTCATAGTATTCGGGTGCGTTCATGGATTCGATGAAGTTACCGCCGATTTCCGGGGATAGAGCATTCCCCAACATCACCATCGACCAGTAGGTTAAGCAGGTCACGCTTCTATAATAAACATTTCCCTTATTTTCCGGCTCGACTTCATTCAATTTTATATCTGCGAGTGGGAGAGGGAATAGAGTGTATTTTTTTTCTGTGAGTTTCGATAAGTAGTTTTCGACGCACTTTTTTTGGTCTAAATCCGAATAATCATTACATGATTCCATGTTGGGTTTGATACATTGTTTGCATCTTTCTATATGGGGTGGGGCTATCCGGCTGTACCATTTCCTGGCGATAAGGGCTCGATCCCGGAAATCGCCGTGAATAGGGTTAATGGCTTTGTTTTGGTTAACGAGGCTTAGCATTAATTTAATGGTTTTTTTAAAGGGTTCATCATTCAGCTTAAGAGCAGATTCTTTCTTTAAATCAGTGTAGGATTTTATTCCCGAGCTTTCAGGTTCCTTGACTATCCAGCCTTTAAAGTCCTCGATCTCGATTTTTTTTAATTTCAGACCATAGAGATCAAAACACTTCGTAAACTTTTCTTCATCCAGTTTTTTTTCAGTATTCTTACAATATCGAGAGAATTCATTGAAAACCGATTCTCGAATTTTTTCTTTGAATTTTTTTTCATAACCGATTTTATTGAATTCATTCCCGATATTGATTTCGAAGATATCGCCGCCAAAACTCCAGAGAAGCTCCATGAAAAAGGCGACAAACTCGGATTTATCGTCAAGGGGGGGGAAGGCAAATGGAATTCGTATATCTTTGTTGTTTATATGATGTAAATCGATTCCCGGGAGTTGGGAAAATAAATTTTTCCAGGTATATTGCAGATCAACCCATTTATTGTCGTCTTGCTTCGAATTATCCTTTTTCATTTCCATTTCAAGCATATCTTTCAACTTAATAAAAAAATCATTTAAGCCTTCTAAAGTCCCGACTTTAGATGATTTGTCTTTTTTAGTTGCAGGTTTAATCGGTTCGCCATTTTCATCTTTTATGGGATTAAAAACCATAACGCCGTAGTCTCGGTAACAGGGTATGGCATCGATATTACTGAAATCAAATAATTCTTTTTGGTCTTCTTTTATTGAATGTAATCTTTTTAAATGTTCCTCGCTGGAAACAATCCTTAGTAATTCGGATTTAATGTATTTTTCCAGGTAAGCGAGGCGTTTATTATCGCGAAAAGCTGAAAGGATATGGTCCGGGATACTTAACACACGGGTATTGGCATGACCGGCGCTGAATTGGCCCCTAAACGACCAGAATTCGGTGTAGATGCTGGGTTTTCTTACGAGGGTAAATTTGGGTTCGTCGCCGGGGTACCGTTCTTCATCGAAATCTTTGATAATGAGATGGTTGATATCGTCTTCAGCGGGGTTTTCGTAAAACAATTTGAAGAATATCCGCGGTTTTTCGATATTGCTGGAATCCCCTGCCAGGAGGTTTTCTATGTCCCAGCCGCTGTCTTCGATTTTGATTCCTTCGATGGAATCGATGATCAACCGGTTAATCTTCGAGTCATGGTAGCGTCCCCTGGCTTTCTGGACATAAATGCCTTTTTGAATCTGGTTATGCACGTCGAAATTGCGGATACAAATAATCAGGTCGACGAGTGAAGAGATTTGCTCTTCGATTTTGTCGATAGATTTGAAAAACGCATCGGATCGACATATAAACATGGTTGTAATGCCGCGGTCTCGCAAGTATTGGATTAATCCTGCCAGGAATATTTTAACGATGGGTTGGCCGCTTCCCCTGGCTTTTTCCAGTTCGGTGATGGAGTCGATAACCAGGCGATCTATCCCGTCGTAATTTTTGAAAATCGCTTCCAGCGTAAATACAATCTTGTTTAAATCCAGGTTGACTGGGGGAAAATCGATAAATACGAATCTTGAACCGGTTTCGCTGATTTTACCTTCCTCCAGCATACTGTCGTAATCTTTTTTGAGGCTTCCTTGAAAGCCGCTGGCTGCAAACCGGAGGGTTCCTTTATCGCCTTCGAAGTTGATCCACAAAATGTTTTTTGAGTCTTTTGTCGAGCCATTTTCGTCTGCGCCATTTTTTTTTGATTTGTATCCCTTCAACATAAATTGGAGGGCCAGGAGGGTTTTACCGGAGCCTGCGCTTCCCACCAGCAAAATAGTTTCACCTCTTCGAAATCCTTTTTCGCTGCCTGTTTTCAATAAGTTGTCAAGTCCATTGATTCCAGTACTAATGCAATCGTCGGAGGGGGTATTCCCTTCGCGGAAACCTCTATAAACGGATATATCCGGGAAAACGTTAAAACCCGGGGTGAGATAAGGTATCCTGCAATTGTGGTTTTCGTTGGGTTTTTTATGATTCGATGGGTGCATCAATTGGTTTTTAATGAATTTCTCAGAAATCAATCGATGGGAAGGTTGCGTGAGTTTTTCTACGGAAATGAAGGCAGCGGAATGAGGGCCTTTGATGGCAGGAATGCCCCGTAATTTTTTCACTTCCAGGTTCAACAACTCTCCTTCCCATTTAAGGTGGATAATGCCGTCTACTTCGTATTCTTCGAAAGCATTCTCGTCGCCGCGATCTTCTCCTGTAAAAAAGGAGGTGATACGCCGGCATTTTAAGTTTCGGATGAGTTTTCTAAGGAGGAGTCGGGATTTTTCTTCGCCGCCCAGGTCCCTGAAGCGGCTGATGGAATCGATAACAATGAGGCGCGGTAGTTCTCTATCCAGGATGGAGATCAATTGATTTAAGACAATATCCGGGTTTTCCCAGGCTGATGGTATGCGGATTTTTGTTAGGGAGCGTGTAATTTCGCGGATATCCGATTTGTTCCATCCCATGGGATTCGATAAATCGTCTTCATCCCGGAGATAACCTTTAAAATCGTTATACAGTTGGTTGATATCTTCTTCAAAGGTCAGGAATCGCGATCGGTAACTTTTTAAAGAGAGGGCGATTTGGAGTCCCATCGTGGTTTTACCGGTTCCCGGTTTGCCTTTGATGAGCATACAGTGACCTACCGGCAGTCCTGGAACCTTTTGAGAGTTTGGGGTTGTGCTATCGGTACTATAACTGTTTAAAATGATATTAAGGCCGGGGATACCGATATCTTTGGTTATATTTTCCGGTTTTACGTCGGACAGTGCAAGGGGTTTATCGAAGGTTATAATATCCTCGATTTTGCTGCACACCTGGGCGAAGAGATACTCGTCTTTGCATTGGATCCAGAGTTTCCGGATTTTTTTTAAGAGATCGCGGTCTTTTGTGAGCCTGTATTGGCCTGTTTCCCTGGAGTAAACCAGGTAACCTTCGCTGGATAATAAATTGCAGGTTTCCATCGCCTTATTTTCAGGGATACCTGTTAGGTTTACAATTTCTTCTATTGTATACATCGGTCTACTCCTCCTGCAAAAAGAGATTCAAAATCGCCATGGCTTCAAAGCTGTAAGGAACGATAATATCCCCGGTTTCGTAAAAAATTTTTTTCTTGCCCATCGCCTTATTGCGGGCTTCCGGATCCAGGGTCGTTATTGAATAACGGGATATGGCCTCTTTATTTTGAGGGGTATAGGGTATCATATCTTCTTTTTGAACCTGGCCCCGGGATTCTTCGATTGTTTGTTGGAGGATTTGAAGGCCTTCCTGGGTATCGATATAGCCGGTCAATATTTGTCTTAGTTTAGAATTATCTTCAGTGTCTTCATGGTAGTAGAATCGAGGCGAAAAAGACTTCTGAAGACAATTAATCAGAGTAATTTTGTCGGTGTAATCCAGTTTCTTAAGTTTTGCAATGATTTGTTTTTCATCCTCCGGTGTGATTTCTTTGTCGATTTCAATAGCGTTTAATATACCGGTAACAATATTTTGAGTTTTCGGGTCAGTAAGCTTTATATTAGAACTCTGCAATTTGCCCCATTCTCTTTTCTTTTCTATATTTTTCTTTAGTTTATCCAGGAAAGGCAAAATCAAATTTTTTAGAATATCTATCAAAGATGGGAATGGGATTTCCTCTTTGATAAATTTTATTTCGATGATGGAGCATTTGAGGGAATTTTCGTTGCTGATGAAATTGGAATGCCATAAAAGGAGTGGGATATGAATTCGAATGACATCCAGGAATTTGAGGTCATAAAAATCACTCTCGTTGTGAAAGCGAAGAAGTGGAAAGACATCTTTATCATTGGGAAAGCGGAAATAATGCATAACAACATCCAATCCCGGTGTTTTTGTTTTCTCGCCGGTATTTTTTACACTGACCATGAAAAGTGGGATAAACCGGCACGCCCTAAAGCGTGCGAAGTCGGAAAGGACTTTTTTAGCCATATCCGTACAAATTCCCCCCTTCCGGTTATCCCATTGTATATCGTCTAAGAAACTCTTTAAGGGGATTGGATTACCTGTATCGTTAAGAGGCTTCCGGGCCAATCGAGCGATGGTTATATCGGTTTTATCTCCATACTGCAGCAATGCTTCCACGAAAAGCAAACTCAATTTTGATCGATGTGAGATTTTTTTTTTATTCTCCTTTTCAGTAATGTCAATAAGTTCAGGAAATATCTCTTCAGTGGGCTTGCTGCCTTCAAGTTTTTTTTGTAACCAATTCAGATCGAAAGACTCTGTCCGCTGCCTGGCCCGGTTGAAGAAGTCCCACCATTTATTGAAATAGCGGATTGTTTCTTCATGGTTTGGATTTGATTTTTGAAACGAGCGCAGGATGCTTTGAACATAATTCAAGTCGATTTCCCTGTGAAGGAGGCATAATATAGCCAAAATAACCCGGAATTCTTTCTCATCGATCTTTTTTTTATCGAAATATTTTTCATAAAGTGGAGTTAAAGCTTTTCTTAGTCCAATCAGGGCTTCGATATTTCGGTACATATTTTTTTTAGGGATATTAACCAGGTAGGGGCAATTTTCCTCGATACCTTTGTGTTCATCACCTGTTAATGTTTCTTTACTTTCTTCACTAATCTCCGGGATGTTATTCAGCTCGAGGAGTAAGATAAAACTTCCATAGTGGTGGTATTTGTGGATTATTTCGCTGATATGCAGGGCGCTTTCACCGTTTTTCGATACGACGTTCTCCAACGCTTTAAAAATACCGGGGAAGCACATGCCGATGTCGTGGAGGTAGGTGGCTGCGAGGAACATGGTCCAATTCGGTTCGATGTGAATAAAAAAATCATCTATGATACTTTTTTCCTCCGCATCATTCCCATAATAGAGTACTGGGTAATTTTCCAAAAGGTCCAGCACATTGGAGACGATTCTCTCGATATGGCCCCAACCTTTGTCTTCATAGCCTTGCTGGGCAAAGTTGGACGCTCTATCTTGGGAGTATTTTTCCCATAATTTCTTTGACCACACTTCTAAATCATTCAGTTCGCTTTTACCAAATTGCTCTTTTAATAATTTATTCAAAGGCCCTCCTCGTTTTTTTTCTCTGCACCGGGTATTTTTTTATTTTAAAACCCTTTAACCCTATTCTCTCAGGATAAGTCGAAGTCGAAAGAGAAAGATGCCGGCCCATCCGATATAGAACCTCTTATCTTCCCGGTACATGGGTTTTGGATGAACCGATTCTAGTAGGAAAATTCAAAGAACATTGTTTTATTTTTGATTATCGACTCTGTCTGCTTTTTGATTCACATGTTACTCCACACATTTGGCCTTTCATAAAAATTTTCCCGGGAAATTCTATTTTCGTCAAATTAAATTCTATCAGTAGTTGCGTTGGATTTCAAGTAGAAAAATTTATTTTCTTTTTTCCCTGGTTTTGAAGAAGAAGAGGGGACACATTCGATATCACTCAAGTAAGACGACTCCACCGGTATGAAGATATCGATCTATTAATCGAAGCGGGGGTTGCACCGACACGCCCCCTATTTCCAAAACAAGAACTGCTGCTTTTAGCCGGTTTCTATTGACAAAAACAACCGGGGGCCTTATAATTTGAAAGACAAGTTACCGGGCCAACCCCTCCGGTTAGTGGATAATAAAATGTTTGAAGTAATAAAAGAAAAAATCTGGAACCTGCTCAAAGAAAAAGAAATTTCCCTCGCCATGATCTACGACGAAAAAGGCCAAATCCTCTGGCACAGGGGAAGAACAATCGAAGGCAAAAACGTTTTTACAGGCCGCGGCTTCTGCAAAAGCTACATCAACGAGAGCCTGAAAAACCACGACAGCATCTACGCCAACGATTATATCAAATCCGAATCCGAAACCCTCTCCGCCTCCGCCAAACTGCTGCTGGTCAAAAGCATCATCATCCACCCCATCGGTAAATGGCTCTTTCTCTACCTGGACAGCGGCAAAAAAGATTATTTTACTGAAAAAGACAAAATCGCTTTCAAAATCCTGGGCGAACTCCTGGAACAAATTATTATCAACGCACGAGAAGAAACCGGTAACAAAGGACTCATCGGCACAAGCCAGGCCCTCGAAAAAATCCGCGACCTGGTCCTAAAATACGCCATAGAAGAAGACCCGGTCCTCCTTACCGGCGAAACCGGCGTCGGCAAAAACCACATCGCAGGCTTGATCCACCATCTCTCCGGCAGAAAAGGCAAATTTGTCATCGTGGATACACCCAACATCGACGCGAACCTTTTTGAAAGCAAACTGTTCGGACATATCAAAGGCGCTTTCACCGATGCGCGGTTCGATAAAACCGGCCTCGTGGAAGAAGCAGAAAAAGGGACACTCTTCTTCGATGAAATCACCGAAGTCCCCATGGACATCCAGGCTAAATTACTCCGGTTCATCGATACCTTGAAATTCTACGTCCTGGGCGAATCCAAAGAAAAAGACGCAGACGTCCGAATTATCGCGGCTTCAAATAAAAACCTCCTCGATGCCGTCGAAAATAAAGAGTTCCGGGAAGACCTCTATTACAGGCTTAATGTATTGGAAATCCCTATCCCCCCTCTTAGACAGCGAAAAGAAGATATCAAAAAACTGGTACTGGAAAACCAAACCCTTTTAAGAGGAAAAGATATCGGCGACAGCTTCTGGGACATCACCTGCAACTACGACTGGCCCGGCAACGTACGGGAACTCCTTAATATCCTAAAAAGAGCCGGCATCATGCTGGAATCCCCCATTACCGGGGAAAAAATCAACTCCATCCTCACCGGGACGAAACAGGCTCCCCTTGAGAAAAAAAAACACGACGACTCCCTTTTAACTGGAATCCGGGATCGACTAAATAACGGCGATACCTTCTGGACGTTGATTTGGCAACCATTTTTAAATCGGGATTTCGACAGGGAAACGGTCAGGACTATCCTGAAAGAATTTTTCCTGGAAAGCTCCAACTCCTTTAAAGAAATGATCGGACGCCTAAACGTAAACCCGGACGATTACCGGAAATTCATGAGCTATATCTATAAATATAACATCGATCCAAGAAAATAAGGCAAAAGCTGCGATAATAATTATCGATTTTCAATCATCAATGAGCTACTGGAGTAAGCCCATTGACTGACTCGATAAACCCACGAGTTGACTGCCCTAAAACTTAATAAACAAGCAGCTCCCGGGGAATCCCCCCCGACCCGGTAAGCCGGTAGACTGATTAACCCAATTCCAATGAAATGACTCTTTTTGTCAAAAACCTTATCCCACAATGATTCCCAACCTTATAGACGACTTGGCACGAAGCTTGCTTTATGTTTTGTGTTCCGACAACAAGTACGGTTACCAGGTTTGGTTAAACCGGTTTTCGAAACAAAAACATATAAATCCTATAAGGAGGAAAAAATGATTAAAGCAAGAAAGTTAAATCTCAACGAGATCGATGTTAAAAGTTTTGTAACTCTGCTAGATAAAGATGTTCAAGAAAACGTCAAGGGCGGTTCCGGCGAAGGAAACCCCGGCGGAACCTCCACCCCCATCTTCTGCAAATGAGATAATGTTTTTCGATAAGTGATTCAAAAACCCAGGGGGCTCTTTTCGTGAAAAGCCGCCCCCTGGACCCCCGGAAAAGCTTTTGTTAATAAACTTTATTTAATATTAATAACCAAAAGCTTTGGGAAGTCCAGAAACCCTTTCCCGAAAGGGTTTCTGGTCTTCAAAGACAAATTTAACGGTGGATTTTGGGTGGGGATTTATTTAAAACCGCGGCAATATGGTGACGATAATGTCTGTACGGGTCTGTTCTCCTGTTTCTTCCGTGCGGATGAAAACAAAGCGATATTCGCCGATAAACCCGGCACCCGGCCACCAATAAAAAACACCGCTCCGGGTATCGATAGTAGAACCGATGGGAAGAGGTCTCAACTCATCACCCACCGCCATAAAACCGGCGAAATGGGTGGAGGCCGAAGAGGAACCGATATTCTCCGGGATTATTTCTATTCGCTCCAATTCTTTACTCTCGACCCGGAGAACACCGATATCATCCGGGAAAACCTCTTCCTGGACATTATCATTATCCCGGTTCACTCCTTTTTTAACCTGCACAGTACTGTAATTGGGCGGCAGATCGAAAGCACGAGAACCGGCGCTCGCAAATTGCCGGTTAATTTTATTTGCGGACGAACCGAGGCTTTCCCCTGCATTCTGAATGTTAAAGAACCGGCTTCCGATGCCCCCGGTATTCCCGCCGCTGTCCGTGGCCACCCACCCGATGGAGTGAATACCATTGGAATATTTGGTGGTGTCCAGTGTGTAATAACCCACCGCGTTGTTACTATTGACATAACCCGGGAACAATGTGGCGATATCGGCCCTGTAAAGATTGTATTTCGGGTGACCGAGAGAAACGCCGTCCACGTAAACATCGATGGTGGTTCCATTGGTCTTTATATAATTGGGTTGAGGAGTTAAAACCCATCCCCAATCGGTGAAGTTACCCGAAGCCGTACCGCCCTGGGTCGGCGTATCGATAGCACCGAAAGGTTTAACCGCATGAGCATTATCGCAGGTTATGGTTTTCGATCCCAGGATAGACTCGCTGCCTTCCGCATCGGTCGCTTTTGCAATAAGCGTATAACCCCCGTTTCCACCATTGGATAAAAAGTTGGTGAGGAGCATATATCCCCAACCCGCCCGGTAATTTTTAGGATACTGGGGGTATGCGGTTTCTACGTCAGGCCTTGCGCCTTCGACAAATATAGCATCGCCTACATACGTCGTGCCGTTGAAGATTTCGACTTTAACGATGTCGATATCGTCCAGGACCCACCCCGTCACGGCAATACTGCCGCAAACCGTGGAACCGGCTGTGGGAGTTGAAAAATCGCCGAAGGGGGCAATGGTGCTGCCGCTGTTGTATACTTTTAAAGTAATGGAAACGGTTTGTGGAGAATTACAGGCATTGGGGGAACCGACCGAAACAGTCCCGGTAAATGTGCCGGCAGGCAAACCGGGAGGATTCACGGATACGGAGATAGACCCGGGACCGGTCCCGGAAGAGGGAGTGACACCGAGCCATGAAGAGTTGGAAGTTGCAGTCCATCCCATTGTTCCACTGCCGGTATTGGTAATGTGTACGGTTTGAGCCCCTGTGGAAGTACCGGAAGTATTGGCACCAAAAACCAATTGAGACCGGTCGAGACCGATGACAGCAGGATCAGTGGAAGAAACAGCAAATACATTGTCGCAGGTATCCGAAGGGGCACCCGATGTATATGAATCATCATCGCTGACCCGGACCAAACAGTTGGATGAAAAAATATTGGGTACAGTCCAGGTATAAAACCAATCATTGTGATGGCTCAAACCGATCGTATTCCAGGTGGTTCCATTGTCCGTGGAGTATTCCAACTTAACCGTACCTACCGGCCCCGCAGTCATCCAGGTTATATTGTGTACAGATCCGGCAACCCAGTATTCTCCACCATTGGGAGACGTGATGGCGATCGAAGGTGTTATGTATCCACATTTCGTTTGAGTGCATCCCCAATAAGAGTTTTTATCGTTTAGCCAGGCCCTCACCGTGGGATTTGAGCATGTTAAGCAATTATAATTAATATCCATAGTGTATAACTGGTTCAAATTTATTATACTGGACGGGATCTCCCCCGAAAGTTGGTTATCGCTTAGTATCAGTACCGAGAGTTTTGTAAGGTTTCCTATTCCCGGAGGTATCGTGCCGGAAAAATCATTATCGTCCAGGTTGAGTTTCGTTAAATTAACCAGGTTTCCCATTTGGGTGGGTATACTCCCGGTAATGTCGTTATCGTGGAGGTGAAGTTCTTGTAGATTCGCAAGGTTACCCAATTCCGGGGGTAAGGTTCCTTCCAGGTCGTTATCATGAAGGTTGAGATATGTGAGGTTAACCAGGTTTCCGAGGGTAGATGGAATGGCACCTGTTAATTTAGTATTATCGCCTGTATCCAAATAGGTAAGCTTGGTCAGGTTTCCCAATTGCGGGGGGATAGTCCCGGTTAAATCCATGTCATGGAGGTTAAGATAGGTCAGGTTGGCCAGGTTCCCCATTTCCGGCGGTATGGGGCCGCTTAAATAATAGTTGTCCCCGATATTCATATACCCGATATAGACCAGGTTTCCTATTTGAGAAGGAAGGCTCCCGGTTAAGTGGTTTTTATATAAAGAAATATTGGTCACATGGTCCCCGGAAAGATAGATACCTTTCCAATTTCCTTCGGTTCCCGGCATGGCGAAGCCGTCGGTATGCAGGGGCGGGGTTTTCCAACCGCTGTTATTATACCAACTGTCGCCGTTGGTGGAATTATACAGCGCGATCAGGGCTGCTCTTTCGGATGCGGGGATGGCCCCGAACGCGAAACCTGAAAAAACCATCATTACAATAAAAAATAAAAAAATTTTCTTTGCTCGTATCATGTTAGACTCCTCATAAATTCTTACTTCTTACTTTAAATTTTCATAAAAACAAATCCTGTGCATGGTTGCGGTTACTGTTCCGGCAGCGGTTACGAACCTTCGAAAAAAAAGAAATGAGCCAATAACCATTTACAGCATCGATGATGTGTCTATAAATATATCTTCGAGCCCGTTAGCCAAACTAACTGCTAAAACAACTAAAACTACTGCCAATGCCCCGGCTGCAAATAGGATTGTTTTCCCTGCCGAAAACTTTTTCACATAAGCCATGCGAACCTCGGAAAGAGATACTGTTTTTATAGTGCCGTCGTTGAGGGTGAATACGATTTTGTCATTTACCACCTGGCCTCCTTTCGAGAGTGAATTCTTGCATTGGATCGATGTTCCGTCCGTCATTTCAAGCTGGAGAATTTTTTTCCCGTTCGATCCTTGTAATTTCTCCGCGGTGATCCATTTCGTGGTGGTACAATTTTGCATGAAGAACACAAAACAAACGATCGTTATTATCGCAAAACTTTTTTTAAACATGTTGCCTCCTATTATTCTCCCTACAAGAATATGATAAAATCCTGTTTTTTTATTCCTACATGATAAAAGAGGATACTTTTTTTTGAAGTATAGATATAGAAGGGTTTTTGGGATTTATTGTTTTATAAATCCATAATAAATTATTTCTTCTCCCGTGCTTCTTTTTTGTATTGGGCGGGGGTGATACCGGTAAATTTTTTAAATGAGGTATAAAATACGGTCAATGTATTAAAACCCACATCTAAGGCAGCGTTGGCTATTTTTTCAACTTCGGGGGGCTCCCTTAAAATTCGTTTGGCCTCTTGTTATTACAACCGATCATAGTCCAGGAAGGGCCTTAAAATCCAAAAATTGAAATAACCGCACCCCTCATTTTATTTATTAACCTAAATCCACCACCCGGTTTGGTTTCGACTACCAAAAAACCTTTCGTGAAAGGGTTTTGCCCGCCGGAGGCAACTATTGCGGTGAATCGGGGTTAACTGTACCTATCTTTCCAATAATTGAAGTATCTGTATCTGTATCTGTTCCTCTATTTCCCTGGTAAGCGGTAAAAATTGATATAATCGGAAAACGTGCGGTTTAATTTTTCATTGAGTACGTGGGAGAGCACATGAGGAGGGGCCGCCAATAGATCGGCCAAGGTTTGCAGCGAGATATCCGGGTCGGGATCGGCAGTTCTTGTATAATAATTGCTGGGCATTTTGAACCGAATTTATACCTGGGTAACAAGACAATCCGTGCCGCGCGCCGAGGGGCTTTTTTTAAAATAGAACGGTACAATTACACAGCAGCACCCGTTACAGGCGATTAAAATCATCCTCATAACGGGTGATATCGTTTTCTCCCAGGTATGTACCGGTTTGAACCTCGATGAAAACTACCTCCACATCCCCATTATTGGCTATACGATGTTTCACTGTCGCAGGAATAAACACCGTTTGATTAATAGAAAGAGGAATTTCATTTTCACCGAGGGTGACTAGCGCATTGCCTTGAATCATCACCCAGTTTTCGGAACGGTGCTTGTGACTTTGAAGGGAAAGCCGCATGCCCGGTTGCACGATAATTTTTTTGATTTTTAATCCCTTTTCTTCGTGGAGGATTTCATAACTTCCCCACGGTCTCTGTTCTTTTATATAATATATTTCAGCATCCGTGTTTGTTGTTATTGCTTTTTTCATTATGATTTTAGTTTCTGTTCGATTTTTATCAATTCAAGATCTGAATTCACCATCATTTTAATGAGGGATTCGAAGTTCACTTCCGGTTTCCATCCAAGGGCTTTACGGGCTTTCGAGCTGTCGCCGATCAATAAATCTACTTCAGCGGGCCTAATGAACCGTTCATCGATAATGACAAAGTCCCTGTAATCCAAATCGAGGTAGGAAAAAGCCGCTTCCACCAATTCGCGGACCGAATGGGTTTCACCCGTAGCCACTATATAATCATCCGGTTCCGGCTGCTGGAGCATGAGCCACATCGCTTTCACGTAATCGCCGGCAAAACCCCAATCCCGTTTCGATTCCAGGTTCCCCATCCGGAGTTCTTTACTCAAACCCAGTTTAATTTTGGCTGCGGTATGGGTGACTTTCCGCGTGACGAATTCCAGGCCGCGCCGGGGGGATTCATGGTTGAATAGAATCCCCGATACACCGAAGATATCGTAACTTTCCCTGTAATTAACCGTAATCCAATGCCCGTAAACTTTCGCTACACCATAAGGGCTGCGGGGGTGAAAAGAAGTTTGCTCCGTTTGGGGGATTTCTTTGACTTTCCCGAACATCTCGGAGGAAGAAGCCTGGTAAAAACGAATCCGGGGATTCACGGACCGGACTGCTTCCAGCATGCGGGTTACGCCGACGGCGGTGAATTCTGCGGTCAATACCGGTTGGTTCCATGAAGTAGGCACGAAACTCATGGCAGCGAGGTTGTATATTTCATCGGGTTGAACTTCTTCCAAAAGCCGGATCATCGAATACTGATCGAGTAGGTCGGCTTGCTTTATATCGATTTGGTCTTTAATATGATCGATTCGCTCGAACTTTTCCGTGCTGGAACGCCTCACCATACCTGTGACTTCATATCCTTTTTCCAATAATAAATCGGCAAGATAGGAACCGTCTTGTCCCGTTATGCCTGTAATCAATGCTTTCTTAGCCATATATTTGCTCCTATTCAGATTAAGATACATTTTATCTTAAATTTTTCCTTAAGTCAATTTCCAGCGCACGTCCTTCACAAAATGAAAAAAAAAACGGTTATTCACTTGAAAATAATTTTCCCTTCAACTATACTGCATCCAGGAGGATAAAATGAAAACAAAACATTTTAGTAAAAAACTTGCCCTCAACAAAAAGACCATTTCAAATCTAAAAAAAATGGAAATGAAAAACGCTGAAGGAAGAGAACTGCTAACCAAGGGAACCTGGTGCCCAGGAAGCTGTATAATCGAGATCGGCGCAGGATCCGGCTGCAACTCCGTTTACCCCTTATACTGCGTATGTAAAAATCCTTTTATCGAGTAATCTATTCTCACATAACCGGTTTTCTTTTTTTAGGGAATTCCCTCACCGAAAGAAGAACAATTATTAAATCTCAAATGTCGAACAGTTAAGCATGTGCGCCCTTAGGTCGAAATTTATAGGTTGACATTTCGTTAAAATTACCTTACAATAGACCTCCAAAAAGTAAACTAAGGAGCTAAACATGAAAAAGATTTCATTGTTTTTTGCGTTAGTGCTGGTAATCACTTCTTTCTCGTTTGCCGGGTTGGAATGGACTACCACGATGAAGATAGAATCGTCTCAAAAAGGCGTCGGTAATGATATAACCACACATGCCTACGCCCAGGCCGGAAATGTCAAACAGGTATTTGAAAATGTCGCAAAAGAAAATCCCTTCTACAACACAGATGGATACTGGTTGTATAAAGCTAATGAAAACAATATCTATATCGTTAACGATAAAGAAAAATCATATACCGTTTTGTCAGTCGATGACCTTCTCCAGTTGACCGGCGCTTTCGGCCAATTAGTGAAAATGGAAATCTCCGATTATACAGCCAATACGGAAGTATTACCCGGGGAAACCATCCTGGGTTACGCCTGCAACCACCTCAAAATCGTCACCGACTATACCTTGAAAGTAAAAATCGCTTTCATCAAACAGACCATGAAGGTCCACGAAGAAAAAGAAGTCTGGGGAACCACACAAATCCAAGGCCTGAAAGAAATGAACCAGGCCTTCATGGGAAAAAACTTCAAAACAGGAATCGCCGACCTGGATAACCTCATCCAGGAAGAAATGAAAAAACAAAAAGAAATCGGATTCCCCTTGAAAATGATCACCAAACGAACCGACTCCGACACCAAAAAAGGAAAAGTCCAGGGCGAATCCACCACCACCATGACCGTTACCAAACTGGAAACCAAAAACTTCCCCCCCTCCTTCTTTGAAATCCCTTCCAGCTATTTCCAAAACGAGAACCCTGCAATGGGCGGCGGAAAAGGTAAGAAAAAATTCGGAATTTTTTAATTTGAACTCTTTTGCTTAAATTTAAGAAATATCGGCTTTACAGGTCCCCTTCATGAATAAAAATGTGGGGGGCCTGGAAGCTTACGTTATACGGGAGAAATAGAACAAAAAATGAGTGAAAACACAAGTGTCAAAACGATCACAAATGCCAATTTCGAAGAAATAACCCACTCCGGCGTTACCCTCGTGGATTTCTGGGCACCCTGGTGCTACCCTTGTCGTATGCAGGGACCGATCCTGGAAAAAGTGGCATCGGCTCTCGGTGAAAAAGTGAATATCTGCAAATTAAACGTCGATGAAAACGAAGAAAACAGGGAAATCGCTATGAAACACAACATTACCGGCATCCCTGCGCTCCTGGTTTTTAAAGACGGACAGGTTATCCATAAATGGATGGGAGTCCAACAAGAAATTACCTTGATTTCTACTCTCGAATCTTTCCTATAACTGCCGCTTCGATTTAAGGTTTAATTTGGCTGCGATTCGCCGCCGCCTTCTTCATTCTCATTCATCCAGGCATCCAATTTTTGTTGAATGAGTTGATAGGTTTCTTTAGAGACATCGGCCAAATCTCCGCCCAGCATGCGTTTAGCTTCGGCAAAGCCCCGGTCGATGGAATCCCGGATGATACCGATTTTATTTTTATCACCGCCGAAAGCAGCAATAGAAAAATCCACGATGCGGTCGCTGACTTTTTCCGGGCTTAATTCGCCGCCAGGGCCGATTAACTCCTGGGCTTTTTGCCGGGTCGTTTCATCCACTTCGATTTTATCCACTCGCCCGCTTTTTAATTCATCGATGGTAATCCCTTGCTGTTCCAACATGTCGCGAACCATCTGTTTTATGGAACCGCGGATGTCTTCGCTTTCCTTCATTAAACGGTCGACGGCTTCCGCGTCCATTTGGACCCGCGAATTATTATAAAACGCACCGGTATCCAGGTCTACTTTGAAGTTGTTAAACTGGGGCCCGGTTTGAAAAATGTCGTTAAATCCCAGTTCTGGCTTCCGGTTGTCTACTTCATTGCTTTTCAATGTATTGTTTAATTTATTGGTTCCCTGTTTGGACCGATTCAAAGAATTGACTTGATTTAAAAGGCTATCCTGGTTTATTTTCATAAAGTCCTCCTGGTGTTATACCCCTTTTATCGGCAAAAAAGTAAAAATCTATACGATCTCAATCCCTAATTTCGATAATTTTTCGAAATCATCGCCTTTCCGGATACAGGCAAAGGGCTTTCGTGTGATATCGATGATAGTGGACCCGCCGGACACAGGTAAAACCCCGGCATCCACCAGGAGTATCCCGGGGAATTGGTGAGAAATATCGTTGGGGTCGTTTAACGGCTGCTCACCGCTTCGATTCACCGAGGTCGTAATCAATGGAATATTCAACGTGCGAATCAATCGGAGCATGTCGGGTATACCGGGAATACGAATCCCTATTTTATCGCTTCCTTTGACCAGTACCGGGTCAATGGTTTTGGAGACATTAAAGAGAAATGTAAATTTCCCCGGTAACAGTTTGGAGAAAAGGTCATGGAAGCCTTCGGGTATGGAATCCACCAACCCGGGGATCATGTCGATTCCCGGCACCATCACCGAATAGGGCATATCTTCCCGGTTTTTTATCGAGTCGATTTTTTCGATCACCTGTCGAGAGAAGAAATTTCCTCCCAGGCCATAGAGGGTATCGGTGGGATAGATGATAATTCCATCCTGGAGGAGGAGTTTTTCCAGGGTTTTTATATTGGTTTCCAGCAGTAATTCCGAATAAGAAATTCTATTCATGTTATGCATCGAATATATTATACATTAGTTAAAAGATAATCGGTATGGCATCAGGAAAGCGGGGAAGAATTTTTTATACATTTCGACCTGGGATTCGACGCTCATAACAGGGTTTTGAGTATTAGCCAGGGCTTTCCCGCTCAATAATTCATAGACTGTGTCGAATAAGCTTTTCTTCTTCGGGAAGACAACGACACCGATTGGATCTTTCGCGGGGATTTTGGCCAATTTTTTTGCTTCATCGATGGCATCGTTTATCCCTCCGATTTTATCCACCAGTTTAAGGTTAACAGCGGAAGTGCCGGCCCAGACCCGGCCCCGGGCGATTTTATCTACGTCATCGATCTTAATGTGTCTCCCTTTGGAAGTTATTTTTAAGAAGAACCGGTATAAGTTTTCCATGATGGCCGTTATTTTTTTTCGTTCTAAATCGTTGAAAGGGCGGGTATCCGTGAACATATCCGCATATGTCGATGTTTTTAAAATTTGTTTTTCGACACCGATAGAGTTATAGAGTTCTTTCATGACGAATTTCCCGGAAATGACGCCGATGGACCCGGTTATTGTTTGGGGTAGGGCCATAATAGAATTGGAAGGAGTGGAAATCCAATAACCGCCGGAAGCGGCGAGGTCGGACATAGAAATCACGAGCGGTTTAACTTTGGCCACCAATTCGGCTTCCCTGCGAATAACTTCCGAAGCGACAGCAGAACCGCCGGGGCTGTCCACCCTGAGAACCACAGCTTTCACCGAAGGGCTTTTGCGTGCAGCCCGCAATTGCTGGGCCACTGAATCCGCTCCCATGATGGCAGTACCGAAGAGTGATGTCCCGCCGCTTTTGCCCGAATGGATTTCCCCCGATGCGAAAATAATGGCGATTCGCTGCGACCCCTCATAAGGAAGAGGGCTGGATGTCGATGCATAAACCTCAAAGGGTACGAACCGGTAATTTTCTTTTGAATTTTTAAATATCTCATCTTCATACAGGAGGCCATCGATCATTTTTGCTTTAAGAAGATCATCGTTTGAACCGGGAGAATCGTCGATGATATTGCGAACCGAAACCGCGCTGAGTCCCCGGTTGCGTGCAATGCCCTTAATCGTTGAATCATAAATATCTTCCAGTAATTTTGAATAGGACTCTTTGAAAAATGGGCTCATGGTTTCCTGGGTAAACATGTCGGCTGCGGTTTTGTATTCGCCGATATTAATAAAGTCGGCCTGGATTCCTATTTTTGAAAGTGTTTTTTTTAAAAAGATAACTTCGATGGCCAATCCGCCGAGCATTAAACCGCCCCCTTTGAATAGATAGGTTTTATCTGCAAAGGTGGCCAGGTAATAGTCGCCGATACCGCCGGCTTCGATGAAAGCATATACTTTTTTATTGCTCTTCCTGAAGTCCAGGATCATCCGGCCGATATCTTCGATTTTTGCTAATCCCGTTTCGATGTAGGAGATTTTTAAGACGATTCCTTTGATCCGGTTATCGATTTTTGCGCGCCCGATATGGTACCACAAATCTTGTATCGATATATGCTTGGGCAGCATGGAATCATCGACATCCACAACGGGGCCGGAAATAGAAATGGTTAATAGTGCATTTCCCGGGATTTCGGGTTCTCGTGTCAATTGCATGTAGAGAAATCCGACGGCGAGCCCTATGAGAAGAATAAACACAACGATCACGAGAAACGTTATCAAAATACCTTTTTTCATTATTACTCCTGTTTTGTTGAACGATTTTGCCTGGCAATCGGCTTTTTAGAAACGAAATAACTGCGGATTTCTTAACTTCTATTATACTGATTTTTTTTAAAAAAGTTTTTTATTCCTGTTTTTTTTTAGCGGTGAAAAAAAGGGGGCAGTCCCGAATGTCACTAAGTTAAGGTTATTTTTGTGCTATAGGGGCGTGTCGGTGCCTTTGAAATGATGAATGATGATTGATGAATTGAGAAAAGATAATAATCGGTTCACGGGTTCACGTTTCCAGGTTTGCTTTTTCATTAAGTAAAAAAATCGAACTTATATTAGATAACATTTATGGAGAACGGTTATATAATACAACGAAGGGCCGACGGCCGACGATCGACGATTCACGATTC